>Ga0209022_1000059_pt1 | contig 138946 bp, 99 predicted proteins | sample PinacodermPK_FD_187300 | JGI IMG/M metagenome (GOLD analysis project Ga0209022, IMG submission 187300) | Host-associated microbial community of the marine sponge Aplysina aerophoba from Gulf of Piran - sponge pinacoderm, lysed by proteinase... | ecosystem: Host-associated > Porifera > Sponge >... | reverse complement strand
CCGAGGTTAAGAGGGCCCCCAGACGCCAAAAACAGGCCATATGGGCCGAAATACGGCCAAAAATCACCAAAAACCCCTATAGAAACACGCTAAACCAACCAAGAGTTATATTTTCGGGCAAGCACTAGATGGTTGCCTTTGCGTCTGTTACCCTGATGGGAAACTGGAAATCCCAACAGCCGACGAAATCTACCGTATCGCTATAGAACTGCGCCAAGCAGGAAAATTGCCATCTCTTGACGGCAATGATGCTGCTAGCGGAGGGGTTTGCCGCCCGCTACATTTTAGACGAACTCGGCGTAGTGTTCGATGAGGCCGAACTGGATGGCATGATCAAGCAGTTCGGCACCAAGTTTCCCAAGACTGTCGATTTCTCCAAACTCGCGCGCAACACCTTGGAGGAGGCCGTCAGCCCGGAAGATGATCCAAGCGCCACACTCCCTGCTTGGCTGGGCTGGGGCACGAGGAAGCCCTTTTCCGTCGCCTTGTTGAGCACAAGGTCGTGACGAAACGCCCTCAGAAAGGCTTCGTCGCCGAGAACGGGATCGATGTGGATGGATTCGTGGATTACTCGATCAGCGTCCATAATTGCCGGAAATCGCGGGTAGGTCATTCTCTGGAGTACTATGCAGAGGCAGTCTTCCGCGCCCGCAACGCGTCGTTCGATCGTGGTCCGAAAACGGAACGCAACAATCGACCGGACTTCCTGTTTCCCAGCATCGAGGAATACAAGGCTGCATCCAAAGGATGCCGGAACTTGGTGATGCTCGGGACCAAGTCGAGTTGTAAGGACCGCTGGCGACAGGTTCTGAAGGAGGCGGAGAAGATTCCAGACAAGCATCTCCTGACACTCGAACTTGGTATAACACCATCCCAAACGGACCAAATGGCCGACGCGAAGATTCAATCGGCTGTGCTCCGTACTATCCACGACAGCTACACCTTGGACCAACAGGGATGGCTATTGAACGTTCAATGAGTTCATCAGGAAAGTCGAGGCGCGACAGTGATGACGGATGGGAAACCAGAGCCATGGCCTCGCAATCGAACCCGAAGAAGCGGCTGCTGCAAGAGGGGAGGTCTGGGCGTGATCCGCTTACTGCCCGACAGCGCAGCGAGTTGATGGGTCGGATCTCCTCCAAGGATACGAAACCCGAGATGATGGTCCGGCGGCTCGTTCACGGCATGGGTTATCGCTACCGCCTCCACGCCAGGGAACTGCCGGGCCGTCCCGATCTGGTATTCCGACCACGCCGCAAGGCGATCTTTGTCCACGGATGCTTCTGGCATCGCCATCCGGGCTGCTCGGCAAACCGGCTCCCCACCACCCGGCGCGAGTTCTGGCAGCACAAGCTGGACGGCAATGTCCATCGTGACCGACGGAACAAGGAGGCCTTGGAGGAAATGGGCTGGCACGTTCTGGTCGTCTGGGAGTGCGAGACAAAAGACTTTGATCATCTAGCCAACGAGGTCAGGAAGTTTCTTGGTCCTCGCTGATAGCCTGTGATTTCGTCTGAGAACCTTCAGTATGGTAGAAGGGATTCCAGTTCAGAATTACATATTTCGGTGATACACCATCTTGGTGCTGGATAAGACAGATCTGAAGAAAGCGAGGATTGACTCGCGTGGTGAGAGCGTTCACTCAACGCAATCGTCCAAGGCCAAGACGGATCATCCGTAACCGATGCCGCTATCGACTGGTCAAGTGTAGATCCTTCCGTGACTGTAGTGGATTCGACTGAGAAGGTCGTTCCTGCCAGTTTTGGTATGGCTACAATTATGGCTGCATTGGCCACCGCCTCAGGGACTGCAACGATCTTGGTGGAACATCTCGACAACAATGCCCGTTTCCGACCGCGGTCGTTTTGCCTATTCCGATATCATTCGATCAGGATCCACAAATGACTGACACCCCGAACTCGAATCGCTACGTCATGCGAATTACTCGCATGACGGTGGATAAACTAGGGGTCCGCCTGTACGATCGCGTGAGCGCGGTTGTCGCCGAGCTCCTTGCCAATGCGTACGACGCAGACGCGGAGAACGTTGTGGTTCGAGTTCCGCTAGCGACTCTTCTGGCGCGCAAGAACCGAGAAACGAGGGAGGTGGAGGGCTATGGCTACACCATTGAGGTTGAGGATGACGGGCACGGAATGACCCGAGAGGAGGCTAATGACCATTTTCTGAAGGTCGGAAAAGACCGAAGGGCCGACCCAGCCCAAGGCGGGCATTCTAGGCGAAAACGACGCTCGGTAATGGGGCGGAAGGGCATCGGGAAGCTCGCTCCCTTCGGCATCTGCAAGCGCATTGAGATCCTCTCCGCTGGAGGCGACAAGACGGACGAAGGCTACTTGGTTTCCCACTTCATCATGCCGTACGACAAGATCCTAGATGACGACGACAAGCAGGTCGCAATGGAAGTAGGTGACCAAGACGGGACATATCGATCGAAGCGGGGGACGCTGGTTCGTCTGATCGACTTCCTGCCGAAGAGGGTTCCGAATCAGGAGGTGTTTCATCGGCAGATGGCGCGACGATTCGGACTTCACCAGCCCGATTTTAAGATAAGCGTCGAAGACACTAGGAATCCGCAGGAGAATCTCCCGTTCGAGATTGGATCGTTCGATATCCCGCTATTGGAGGACACGCGGGTCGATGTATCCGAGGTACCGGTGTCGCTCCCGGACGAACAGCGCGACCTTCCCGTGTCGGGGTGGATGGGACTCGCCAAGGAAGCCTACAGGAACGAGGAGATGGCTGGCGTTCGAATATATGCCCGCGGAAAGATCGTGGCCACAACTCGGGCGTTCGGACAGTCGGCGGGATTCACCGGCGAATTCACGGTGCGCTCCTATCTTGTAGGCGAAATCCACGCCGAGTGGCTCGACGAGGACGAAGGGGAAGATCTCGTTACCACGGATCGACAGGACATTCTGTGGGAGTCCGACTACGGGCGAGCGTTTCGAGAGTGGGGTTCCGAATGGATCAGGAAGATCGCGGCGAATTCTCGGAAACCTCGGCGGAAAAGAGTTGAGCAACTCTTTCTGCAAGTGTCTGGGCTGGAAGCTGAGGCCAAGAGGCGCTTCGCCGACCATGACATCGTTTCCACGGCCTTGGAGTTCGGAAAGCAAATCGGTCGCTTTGCCGCCGAAGACGAACTCGAGGACAGGGAGTATGTAAGTGGATTGACTCAGGTCGTCCTCTCCGTCGCGCCACACAAGGCTCTGATGGACGCCCTCGGAGCCTTCCACAAAAGGACATTCGGCGAGGGCGGCGGGGTGGACTCCCTGCTGGATCTATTCTCGAAGACCCGAATCGCGGAGATGGCTTCGTACGCTCAGATCGCGTACCAGCGCGTCAGAGCAATCCGGGAGCTTGGGGACGCACTCGAGACGGGCGGGCACGAGCCGGTACTCCAGAAAATCTTGGCCGAGGCTCCGTGGCTGATTGATGCGACTTGGGCCCCGATCACGACGAATCAGAGTCTCAATCTGTTCAAGAAGAAGTTCGCTGCGTTCTTTGAGGATCAATACGGCATGGAGGAGGTTTTCTCCATTGATCACGGCAGAAAGCGACCGGATTTTACGCTCGTGAACCTCAGTCGAAGGCTTCACATAGTCGAGATCAAGGCGGTCGGACACCGTTTTGCAAATGCCGACTGGGACAGACTCCATAATTATCTTGAGGCGTTCGATAAATTCTTTCTGGCGAACCAGGAACTTGCTAAGGCTTTCCCTGAAGGGTGGGTTGTTGACTTGGTTTGCGACAGCGTAAGGATCTCTGATCGAGACAAGAAGGGAGCTTACGAGCTCTGGCAAAGCAAGAACCGTATCAAGCAAATCTCTTGGAGTGACTTTCTAACGCGTGCCACGCAGGCCAATGAGGCTTTTTTGGAAGCACAGGATCAAGTCCGTGAAGAGGAGAGACGCTTGAACATTGATTCGGACTCGCCGTGAGAGCCGTCAGCCTCTTCTCGAACTGCGGCACCGGCGATGTGGGATTCGCGGCTGCCGGATTCCAGTTTCGCGTGGTGTCGGAGTTGGTCGAGAAACGTTTAGAGGTCGCCAAACTGAATCATCCAGAGGCTGTTGCCGTCTCTGGGGATCTTCGGAGAATGTGGCCCGTCGTGGTCGATTCCTTTCGGGAGGTCCACGGATCGGAGAGCCCCGTGTTGCTATCGGGCTGTCCTCCTTGCCAAGGCATGAGCTCGGCCAGAGGAAACCGAGGGAAAGAGAACGATCCAGACGCTGGTTCTCGGGACGGTCGCAATCTGCTCGTGTTGCCCATCGCCGAGGTTGCCAAGGAACTACAGCCAACGTTCGTTGTGGTCGAGAATGTGCCCGCGTTTCTGCGGCGAAGGGTTTGGGATCCAGACAGCGCGACTCCTTGCTCTGCTGCGAAGATCCTCTGCAATCGACTGGAGTCTGATTATTACGTCTACGCAGCGGTCGTCGATTTATGCGAATTCGGGATTCCGCAACATCGTTCGCGGGCATTTTTGACCTTGGTAAGGAAGGATACCGATGCTCTTGGTGTACTCAAGAGGAGCGGGCGAGCGCCGTTTCCAGCCCCTACCCACGGTGGTCCGGATTCCCCGGACTTCGTTACGATTGATGACGCCTTGCGCGAATCGGGCCTGCCTGCGCTCGATGCGGGGTCCGATGAGACCGCCGGTTCGAGCGACTATCCTATGCATCGGGTGCCCGTTTGGCTTGACCGGAGGTACGAAATGGTGGCCGCGATACCGCCTGGAAGCGGTGCCAGCGCTTGGGAGACGGATCACTGTGGGCGATGTGGCGCGAAGGGCATCGCTTCCACGGAGGCCGTGTGTCCGCGTTGTCAGGGTCTAATGCTTCGACCGACAGTGCGAAACGAGGATGGTTCGTGGCGGTTGGTAAAGGGGTTCCGAAGCTCCAGCTACCGGCGGATGGATCCAACCCGACCGGCGGCGACCATAACGACCGCGAGCGGAAACATAGGAAGTGATCGTACGCTGCATCCTTGGGAGAATCGGGTCCTCAGTCCTGCTGAATGCGGCTGGCTTCAGACTATTCCGAGTACTTTCCAGTGGGGAGATTCAATGGAAAAAGGGGGGCATACCAGTATTCGTCAGATGATCGGAGAAGCTGTTCCACCCCGGTTCACGATGCTCCATGGAAGAGTCCTTGCGGCCTTGGCGGAGGGTCGCGATGTGCCGGAAGCTCTTTCTCAGGAAGACAGACGGTGCCAGAAGGCGTTGGCAAAACTGAATTCCTAAGTCGTATTTTTCTGGCAAACACGAACTACGCCTGACAAATTACGCACATAAATTTGGAGCAGAGGATTTAGCTATTGCACATGGGATTTTCGTACGGATGTCAGAATAGGACCTGCGACGGTGGGATAGTCCATGCGCAGATTTATCGTTAGTGGTGGACCTTTCTGAGGTTCAGATGAAGGGTCTTGCACAATTCGCCAAAACTGGATCAGGCTTCGTCGCCCGGAGTGCGGTTGGGCGAGAGCGTCCTGAAGAGTTGTTCCTTCCACATTACAAGGCCGAAGTAACAAGCAGCGCCCAGGACGAGAGCTCCAGTAGTGATCCATTTGTTACCGAAAAGCAGGGCAGTCCCAATGAGAGCTAGACCCGGGAGTGAGAGCAGAAAGAAGTCACGATAGGGAGCAATTCCTTCACGCCATGGAACCCCTGCCAGTCGGAGAATCACAAATAATTGCACGCTGCGGACAACTGCACCCGTAATGCCGCCTGCGATCAGCATTACGTCAATACTTCCTGATAGACCTCCCAGTATCCAGGCGACGGACAGGCATACAAGGAGCAGCAGGGCCATCGCAAAGTCCAGGCGTTGACGTTCAGTGACATCATAAACGCGTGTCAGTGGAGATACGGTTGAGCTAAGGACCAGCCAGGCAGCAATGTATGCAGCGTAGATTCCTGCTTGTCGAAAGGAGCTGCCCAGCCACAGTTCGAAGAAATCGGGCCCGGCAAGCATAACGGCGAGTACGGGAAAGAGGCCGATCATGATCAGCCGGCGATGTACCAAGCTGCTGATCTGGGAAAGGTTGCCAGCTAGCTGTGCTTCTGCTGCGCTAACGAAGAAAGGATGGGCTACTGACCGGGCTACGTAGGAGATGGGAATGCCAATTGCGGCGAGGGCCATGCCGTAGAATCCGAGTGCGTTCTCAGCAACATCAGTCGTAAAAAAGAAGGGAATGAGCAGTACGGTCAGGTGTCCCATAATCGCTCCGATGGCGGAGGAAGGAGTTGAAAAGAGTGCAAAGCGCTGGTAGCGTACCGCGGCCTGCTGCATTCGCCGCCACCCAAAAGCCGTACGGATGGCAGCAGCACTGCGACGCAAAGCAACCCAAATAAAAAAGCTGCTGGCAATCACATGCCCAAAAATGAACCCTCCAATATGCCCCGCCTCGTTGGCGTTAATCGGCGGTGCGCCGGCACCAATACGGCCAATGACCATGGAAGTAGTCAGGCTTACATGGCCTGCACTTATGTGTCTGAATGCCCGTTTGCGTACCAGCCAGAACTCTGCGATCTTGCCTGATCGCATGCATATAAGTGCCAAGGGCACCAGCGGTAAATAGGGAGCAATCGCCGGAAAATCCAGGAAAAGGGCTATCTCAGTGCTCCATATCGCAAGAACTGTCAGGAGTGCTGCAGTGAGGAGCATCACCGTAGCAGCTAACCAGATCAGTACTGCAGCGTCCTCATCTTTCTTGGGGAGCATGAGAGCATCCTCGTATCGCAGTGAGGCGACCGCCCCCACCAAAGCCATTATGGTTACAAAGTATTTGCCTATTCCTATCTCCGCGGGCAGATACAGTCGTGCAATAACCCCGAGTGCCAGGTAGCCGATCACCATCACGATGCTGGCGCCCGAAAGCAATGTTAGGACAGGACCGCTGAGTCCCTGCGTTGAAAACAGGCGGTCCAGCCACTTCAGGGTTGAGGATCTCCGCGCCATACGGTCCAGGGGCCTGCTTGATAGACGGATTGGAAGTCTTCGGGGGGATCAGCTTCGTGTCGCACGATGTACTGAAACCCGTAAGTGGTTGACAAACGACGTATCTCTTCACTCGGTAGAGCCAGATACGCACTGTCAAGTGAGGATATAAGATTTAGTCCTCCGCGCTGGGGTGGTGTAATTGGCGCCATGTCCAACAACCGTGTAAACCATTGTGTCATATAGGGTTGGTGGAAAGGGATAGCCTTGAAGTTCACGACGATAGCACGTTGTGCCTGTGATCTGAAGTGTGCCCAATGGGGAGGTACGGCAAATACAGCATCTTTGTCGGTCGATTGGCGTGCCCAAGTTGCAACCTGCTCGGCAGGATCGGTGATTGGTGCCTGTCGAATACCGAGTGTGTCAGGAGAAACAATGAGTAATGTGGCTGCGATGAGCAGCGTAGCTCCAAACGCATAATGCCCATGGTCGAAGAAGACGGTTACGGTGCGTTGGCTGAAGCGCTGGATCAGTTGTGCGACTACATTAGATACCATAATGACACAGAACACCTTGACCAGAACTGTGAGTTTGAAGAGCTGTAGTTTGGTGATCGTATCCACACGCAGCACCTCACTGCACAAAAAAGACAGCGCACAAAGTCCGGCAACAATGATCAATGATCGGCGGATGAGTGTGCGGTAAACACGAGGTACCCGGGAGAAAGAAGCAAGTCCCAGCCCGAGAAGCACGGCGAAGCCCAATGCTGATTCGGGAGTGAACGAGGTTGGCATATAGTGGTGCGGCGCCCGAAATTCAAACAGCATATAGAAATACGACCAGGGTCCGTCTGGATGCGGCCGTGTGAGCTGGAACCAGATCAATGGTCCTAGGGCCGGCAGTGCAGCCAATGTAAAATTGCCAGTGAACAGGTAGGGACGCAGTGCGGTCCATCCGTGTCTCCACAGCAGCAGCAGCGCACAAACCATGGCTATTTGTAGACCGACCAATGCCTGCATCCAGGTAGCTAGACCCATAAGGATCGCGGCACGCATTGGCCGTCCACGCACAAAAAATACCAGGCCCCACAGGCTGAGTGTCCAAGCCGGTATGCTTGGAGTAAGTATCCAGGTCACGAGGTCATTCCCTCCCAATGTGAATTTGGGGGTTAACAGCAGCGTCACGACCACACAAATAGTAGCGGCCAGACGTTCGCGTGTAAGTTGCAGTCCAAGTGTATACAGCGCCATGCTTGTACCGAACCAGCTTACCACATAGAAGATGAGTATAGTCGCATAGGGGCCAAACAGCTTTGCCGGCAGCCAAGCCATAAATACAAAGAGCGTCCGCGGGCCGAATGATTCCAATTGGACGTTCACGAACCAATCAAACTGATATAGACTCGGATCCAGGAGGTGCATGAGGTAAGGCAGCACTTCATCCTGATCGCTGATGGCGTAGTCGTAACCGCGCCAAAAGAGATACAGTATCAGAGTCAGGAGGGAGAGATACAATGGTGGACGCATGCCCATTCCTGTGAGCAGCCGTGGCCAGTGGCCAGTACGAAGGCGCATGATTCAACGTCCGAAATGAATCTGCGGGCGCCGCTGCAAGTGGTAGTACTGTGTCAGCACAGGACCGAACGTACGCTTAAACTCTGCTATAGAGGGGGTATTTGCGCCTACAAAGTCGAATTTGGCTATACCTGACGTATGCAAAATTGTGAGTACCTCGCCAATCAGTACAGTCATTGCCGGTCCTGGGATGCTGCCAGCAATCCAGTAGTGCGCAGTACGGTCATCATGCAGGATAACTAGTCCGCCCTCAACGGTATTATTGCGTATGGCTGCGAAAGTGCGTGCCCATGGCCCCATGGCTGTTACTATAGTTTCCAGTGCCGCCGGTTTGCCGGGCATGCGGCGTCCATGCCGCTCGTAGCTCTTTACACATAGATCAATGATCTGACGTAAATAACGCGGATCTTCCTGAATTTTGTATTTGGATGTTTTTGATCTCCAGGTCCTGCGTGCACCCTCTGACCAGTCGTCAGTGTTGCTTGGAAGATCGATCATGTACGTGAAGAGTGGTCGAACATCCCAGCCGCGCCATTGTGCGGTACGTGGATCGTTCAATTTAACGAGCAGGTCGGCCCTTCGGGTTTTCTGCTCAATATGCTTCAGAAGGTGATCCAGGGGGCTGGTCTGCCTGTGCACCAGGTGAGCAGACGTGGGTTTGCATAGAAGTAAAGCAGAATATTGTGTTAAAGGGGGTACGATCACACGCCGCAGCGGTCCACTCCCTTTTGTGTGCAGCAGTAGTGCGGTATCGTCTTCGCAAAAATGTATGGAAGAATCCAAACCGAACGCTTCACCTATGGTTTTTGCGTACCGCAGAGATGCGAACACCGTACGCGCGGGAGCCGCCTCCCAGAGTGCCTGGTAACGCGCGCACACATCAGCGTTGTTCAGATTGTATGGTGAGGAAGTCACCGGCCAGCCCAACTACAGGATATACTGGCTCAGATCGCGATTGCTCGCGATAGAGCCAAGATAAAATTCAACGTCACTGGCATCCATATTGACCGTCTTCGGACAAGAGCCATCAGACTCGAAGAGTAATTCTTCAAGCAGCGTGGTCATTATGGTATGGAGCCTGCGGGCCCCGATATTCTCCACGTCGGTATTGACCTTGGCTGCTGTTTTAGCAATCATTTTGACCGCATCATCCGTGAAGCCAAGGTTAACATTTTCGGCTTCCAGGAGTGCTCGGTATTGTTTGAGCAAAGCGTTGCGCGGCTGTGTGAGGATACGGTAGAAATCCTCTTCACTGAGACTGTGCATCTCCACCCGAATGGGGAAGCGCCCTTGCATTTCGGGGATCAGATCACTTGGTTTGGCTACGTGGAATGCTCCACTGGCGATGAACAGGATATGATCTGTTTTAATCATACCGTGCTTGGTCGTGACTGTGGCTCCTTCGACCAGGGGCAGCAAGTCCCGTTGGACCCCTTCGCGGGAGACATCCGGGCCTCCGGCTCTCTTGCTTGAGCGACTGGCCACCTTGTCAATTTCATCAATGAATACGATACCTGAATTTTCGACACGTTTGATGGCTTCCTGCGTCACGAGGTCCAGATCGATAAGTTTTAGGGCCTCTTCTTTGGTCAGCAGTTCTTCGGCTTCCGAAATTTTCAGACGGCGTTTTTTGCGTTGTTTGCCTCCAAAATTGCCAAGGAGATCTTGAATATTCACCCCCATCTCTTCCATGCCCATAGGGCCGAACACTTGCATCATAGGTGAGGAATGATCACTCTGGACTTCGATTTCAATCTCGCGGTTGGCGAGGCGCCCATCTTTCAAACGTTCACGAAATTTGGTTCGTGTTGTAGATTCTGCCAGTTCGGGGGTTTCTGGTTGCCCGTTGTCCGGATCCATAGCCACCATGGGTGCAGGGGGGATAATTACATTGAGGACGCGCTCGCGTGCGAGTTCACATGCCCGATCCTGTACACGCTCTTCGTGTTCCTGGCGTACCAGTCGGATGGCACGGTCTGCCAAGTCACGGATCATGCTTTCTACATCGCGGCCCACATAGCCCACCTCGGTGAACTTTGTAGCTTCAACCTTAACGAAGGGAGCCTCGACCAGACGTGCAAGCCTACGGGCGATTTCCGTCTTACCTACTCCGGTAGGCCCCATGAGGATAATGTTACTGGGCAAAATCTCATCTTGTAACTCGTCGGGTACCTGTTGCCGACGCCAGCGATTGCGCAGTGCAATTGCCACAGTACGTTTGGCTTCCGACTGGCCGATGATATAGTTATCTAGCTCAGCCACTATTTCGCGTGGAGTAAGTTCTGAGTGCGCTATCATCGAACTATTGGTGGATTACTGCTGTCTTCTCTGATATTGCCGAGATCCCGGTTGTAATAAAGACTGTTCTGATCATCGTCGAAGTCGACATACTCACCATCGTTGTATTCCTGTGCAGCTGACTGAATTGCGAGGACGTTGGGATGATCGTGATTGATAAGCAGCACTGTGTAGTCATAGGGGTATCCCCGGCGCTTTTCCAGCCATACTGCGCCAGCCTCGCTAAGGTCGCCAACCAGGGCCTTGGGATCATCGTCACCTCCAAGTGCTTCTGACAGTTTACGCAGAAGTGGAGTGAGATAGACCTCTTCATATTGGCCGAAGAAGCGGTCAATGACTTCGAGTGCAAGCAGTGAAGTTTCGTTCGCAACTTCGGTTATTTTTTCGGGAGGCGGACCGGATTCGACCGTTCGGTGAGGCTGTTCAGATGCAGAGCGAACGGGCTCGCTTGAGTGTGAGGCATGTGATGGCTGTTCAAGGAGCGTGTTGGCGTCAATGAAAAGTTCTGAATGTTCGGCCGATTGGGTTGGATCAGGGGACTGGAACGTTATCACAACACCGCGCAAACCGCTTTGCTGACAATACTTCATCAGAGGGAGGTAGAGGCGATCACCGGTAACCAGGATAATTACAGTTATATCCTTCTGGACCTGGAGCGTATTCATGACGTCAACGCAAATCTGGATTTCTGAAGCGTTCGACTGTAATGAGGCAGGTACGAACCTCGGCTCTACTCCAGCCAAGTAAAGGCTTTGCTGAATCTGCTGCCCAACTGAACCGATTGTGGCAAAATCTGCATAGGCAACGGATGAGGCTAAACTGACACGCATGCCTTCCATGTAGCGCGAAATTGCACTCAGAAGTGTGCCAGTTTTGGTTTCGGGATTGGATTGCTGGACATCGTGATGCTTTATGTAGTCAAAGAGATTTTCGTAGTCTACAAACATAAAGGCACGTTGCACTGTGCGCGTTGGGTGTGGGTTTCCTAGAGTTCTCATTCAATTTTAGCTAATTAATTATTCGGATTTGACTGGTTATCAATCTCGATCACAGTCAGGAAATTATTAGTGTAGACGCAAATATCTGCGGCTACACCGAGTGCATCCGTTACAATTTCTCTGGCAGTCAGTTGGGGGGCGTGTTTGATCATGGCGCGGGCGGCGGCAAGCGCAAATGGTCCTCCACTGCCAATTGCTACGATATCATCATCTGGTTCAATAATGTCACCACTACCGCTGATGAGCAGCAGGCGTTCGCTTGACGCGACAGCCAGTAATGCCTCCAAGCGGCGCAAATACCGATCTGTGCGCCAGTCCTTAGCAAGCTCTACAGCGGCGCGTACAAGATTTCCTCCATATTGCTGGAGCTTTTCTTCGAATCGTTCAAACAATGTAAAAGCATCTGCGGTTGAGCCGGCAAATCCAGCGAGCACTTTGCCTTCAAACAGGCGACGCACTTTCTGGGCTTTGTGTTTCATTACGGTATTGCCCAGGGTTGCTTGTCCATCGGATCCCAAAGCAACCTTACCACTGCGGCGCACGCCTATTACTGTGGTACCATGTAGGATTGCCTCGTTCATACGACATTCTGTATTCTGTAAATGTGAGGGCCCACGCGCGAATCACAAATTCTAACTAAAATATCTCGCTGGGCGGGAAACATACCCCATGTTCTACGTGGTGTACGCAGAACACCCCTTGTCGTTCCTAAATGGGTTGGATTGTTGGTTATATAATTTCGGGAATTATAATTTTTTCAACAGCATTACAATCCCATTCAGTTGTAGTAGTGGACCAGTACGTTTACAAATGCTTCCTGGATTGCGTGAATGGAGTTGTGACGGCCTTGGAAATGGTTCGCGAAAACCACAAAAGCCAACATAGATCCATCCTCCCGCGTTACGTATCCTGCGAGAGAACTCACATTTCCGAGCGATCCCGTCTTGGCGCGGACGCGCCCAAATCCGGCAGCGTTCCCTGTGAATCGATACTCAAGAGTTCCATCTCTGCCGCCAACAGCCAATGAAGTCAAAAAGGATTCTCTGACGCTGGTGTAGGGATGTAATGCCATGTATCGGAGCAGCTTCATGGTCATGGCAGGAGTCACCAGATTTTTCCGGGAAAGTCCAGAGCCATCAACCAATTGTAATCTACTGGTGTCCATTTTTGCTGCAGCATACGTGCGCATGGCAGCAGCTACTCCCATAGCGGCTGAACCGGGTTTGGAATTTTCATCCGGGTCCGGGTGTTCAACCCCCAACGTTTTCAGCAAGTGCTCGGCATAAAGATTGTGGCTCTCCTTGTTTACAGTTGCAACCAATTCGGATAGGGGAGCGGAGGTATGCCGTGCGACCACACGGGCACCCTGATAATCAGGTGGAGCTGGCAGGTTATCAACATCAACAGAGTTTCCCCGGACGAGAATACCCCGGGAAGCAAGTGAAGCCCGCAGCCCGTGAACGAAATAGAGCGTTGGATTATGAACGGCCAGCTTTTCGGGATCCGAGCGTCCAAGCGGAACTGCACTCGATATTGTGATACGGTTTGAATTAGGTTCACGTGCATGTCCTTCTTCGAGTGGTTGTCCCCGGGGAAGGGTTACTGACTGGTTGTAGAGGGTAAAGTAATCCATCAGGTCTGGTGTGACAGACAACCGGCCTAGTGCGCCGGGTTGTGTTGGATGTACGCGTACATTCACAATGGCATCGTGGAAGGTTAGCCCATTGATCTGTGCGGCATACCCGTATACCAGATCTTCCCAGCTCCAGTCCGAGCCGAGTGGCGTGTCATCAAACACGTTATCGTCCCCAATCACATCGCCGCTAATTTCGTGTATTTCAAGTGCGAGTAAAGAATCTGCGAAGGCATTGAACAGGTCCATCCAATTTGGGCCGGGGGCACCGGTAGAGGGATCGCCTGCCCCACGTATCACCAAGTTTCCCTCCAGTGTATTCTCATTCTGAGTACCGTCCGCATACAGCAGTGTAACATAGCGGTAATCGGGGCCCAGCTGCTCCAGTGCCGCTGCGGTTGTGAACAGCTTCGTAACCGAAGCAGGCATAAAGCTGCGCTCAGCATTGCGCATGAAGAGTGTGTCTCCCGTGGATACTTCGGTAACCATGCCTCCCCACCATGCGTGAGGACGGACGTCAAGGATGGAGTCGAGTACACTTTGCGCTCGACATACGCCGATTGAGAGCATGAACGATACAATAAAGCAGATTACAAAGCGCGGCATAGAGCAGGGAGCTAGTTGTCCAGTACGGTCTCAAGTGCAATTCCCGCAGAGTCCAGGCGGTTCAGAATAACGAACGCAGAGTGAGTGGTGCTTAGAGGCACGGCTGGTGTCACTTTAATTTGCCAGTAATTACTGCCTGCTTGGCGATCAGACTCGAGAATGGTGCCGATAGGCATATTCGGAGGAAAAATCCCACTGGCCTCATGTGTAATGACACGCTGGCCAACCTGAACATCAGCGCTTACGACAATTTCCTTGAGCTGCAGCACGTCAGGCTCATTGCCTTCACCTGAAATCATTCCTATAACGCGAAGTGTATCAATCATGGCAGGCACATGGAATTGCGAGTGCAGGTATGGCAACACAGTGCTGTAGTTACGACTGACGTCGATCACGCGCCCCAGAATTCCCAGATGACTGACAACTGCCATATTAATCTCCACTCCGTCGGCGCTGCCGACATCAAGAGTAAAAAAATTGGTGGTTCCGAATGGTTCACGTGCGACGATGCGTGCGGCCACGGTCTCAAGATCGCTGTTGTTTTTCCAATTCAGTGCTTGGCGCATATCTTCATTCTCGAGATCTACAACACGTAATCGGGCCAACTCACTGGTAAGTCTGAGATTGTCATCTCTGAGTGCCCGGTTTTCATTTAAGGCACGTAAAGCTTCCGCAGCCCAAGCCATTCGATGTTCAACCGTTCCGGCAATTTGCAATGCCTGGCTGCGAACACCTCGCATGAGCGGTCGATTAGCATTGGTCATAAAAACAAGTGAGACAATCAGCAGTGCGGATAAGAGGATATAATCGCGCAGGCGATACCACAAGTCAATCATGTCATCAAGAGGTTCGAGCCATCAATGATGTGGTTGCCGGTCTTAACAGGTAAAATGCTCCTCTGGCGTGCATAACACCAAGGAATGCAGCCATCTAGGGCATTCCCCATTCATCTGCTATCCGGTCTACAACAGGATGTCGGAATACGTTGGTATGTCTTCTAGAACCTTGCCGGTTCCACGTACCACAGCGGTGAGGGGATCATCTGCCATGTACACGGGAAGATCAACACGATTACGAATGATAACGTCCATTCCGTTTAGGAGGGCCCCTCCACCTGTTAGCATGATCCCTCGTTCGAGGATATCCGATCCGAGTTCCGGGGGTGTCTTTTCGAGGCATGCCATGACGGCCGTTGTTATGTTGTCGATGGTCTGGCTGACTGCAGCGCGCACATCCTCGGAAGTGATGGTATGCACTTTCGGCATGCCGCTGCTCGAGTCCTGACCTCTGATGGACAGCTCCAGCTCGGGCTCCATAATGACCGCACTACCAACCTCTCTTTTGATTCGTTCAGCAGTGCGCTGTCCGATGATCAGGTTATGATAATATTTGAGGTAGGCTAAAATAGCCGCATCAATCTCGTTTCCCCCTAGACGTATAGACTGATCTATTACGATGCCATTGAGTGCGATGACAGCGATTTCTGTTGTGCCTCCGCCGATGTCCACGATCATATTTCCAATGGGCTCATGGACTTTGAGGCCAATCCCAATGGCCGCAGCCATAGGTTCCGCGATCAGATGCACTTTTCTTGCACCGGCGTGCTCAGCACTGTCCCGGACCGCCCGCTTCTCAACCTCTGTTGTTCCGCTGGGAATGCAGATGACCATCTGGCGAATCGTTTTCAACCAGCCGGTTTGGACTTTTCTGATCAGACCACGGATGAGCTGTTCAGCCAACTCAAAATCTGCGATAACCCCATCTTTGAGTGGGCGTACGGTCTCAATATCTCGGTGTGTTTTTTCGTGCATTGGCAGAGCATCATTGCCAATGGCCAGCACTTTCTTGGTTTTGCGGTCAACTGCGACGATACTGGCTTCGCTGAGGACAATACCTTGTCCCTTCACGTAGACCAATGTGTTGGCCGTACCAAGATCCACGGCTACGTCAGTATTCAGACTGTAGAACGGCATGCGGGCTGTTCCGAAAAATTTTGGGTTATGATTGCTCAAGATACACTACGGCTGTCGGTTATCAGTGTCGAAAATGTCGTTTTCCAGTAAATACCATTGCTATGCCGCGTGAATCTGCTGCTGCAATCACTTCCTTATCACGTACCGAGCCACCAGGCTGGACTGCTGCAGTGGCACCACCGTCTGCGGCTGCAAGTAGGCCATCAGGAAATGGATAAAACGCGTCAGAAGCAACAACACAACCATCAAAGTTCAAGCCGGATTTAGCACCTTTTGCTAAGGCGATCTCAGAAGAATCTATTCGGCTCATTTGTCCGGCTCCAATTCCTAATGTCCGCTGATCCCTGGCATATACAATCGCATTACTCTTAACGTGCTTAGCTACACGCCAAGCAAACCTGAGGTCGAGAAGTTCACATGCAGTCGGTTTTCGATTTGTAACCGGCGTGAGCAGGTCCTTATCAGCCGAACTGTCAACGGTTTGGCAGAGCAGCCCGCCAAGTACCCGACGCATCTGATACTCATCACTGGGAGTAGATTTGAACTGAATAATTCGACGATTCTTTTTTTCCTGAAGCAGCGCCAGTGCATCGGCATCAAAGGATGGTGCAATGACCAACTCCGTAAAAATACGCCCCACAGCTTTTGCTATATCGATGCTGCAGGGTTTATTCATGACCACGATGCCTCCAAAAGGCGATTGTGTATCGGTTGCAAAGGCTTGCTGCCAGGCCAGCAGAAGAGTTTCAGCAGTTGAAACGCCACAGGGATTTGTATGCTTGAGAATGGCCACGGTTGGACCTTCATCGGCAAATTCATGGATAAGTGCCAGCGCAGCATCCAGGTCAATCAGGTTGTTGTACGAGAGCGCTTTGCCGTGAAGCTTTGTGATCCGGTCTTCCAGGTTGCCATAAAACGCAGCATTCTGGTGAGGATTTTCTCCATAACGCAACGTGGCCTTACGAGAGAGATGTATACTCATATGCGCGGGAAGCGGGTCTTCCTGATCATTTCCAAAATAGGCGGCGATGGCGTGATCGTAAGCGGCCGTTCTCGTGAAGGCCATGCGTGCCAGTTGACGTCTGAGGGAGATTGGGAGACATCCGTCCGTGTTGTCCAGCGAAGTCAATATATTCTCGTAATCATCCGGTGATGTGACCACCGCTACGTAAGCAAAGTTCTTGGCTGCGGCTCGCACCATGGCAGGTCCACCAATGTCAATATTTTCCGCTGCGATAGCATCATTAATATCTGGTCGTTTGATAGCCTCAGTAAAAGGGTAGAGGTTGACTACAACAAGTTCAAAGGGTTGAATACCGTGCAGGTCCAGATCCTCCTGGTCGTTTTTTGCATTCTGTCTGGCAAGAATTCCGGCATGAATTGTCGGATGAAGCGTCTTAACCCGGCCCCCGAGCATAGCAGGTGCTTTCGTAACTTCGGCAACATCTTCCACCTCCAGGCCGGCGGAACGCAGGTGCCGGGCAGTGCCGCCGGATGAGACAAGCTCAATTCCATATTTTTGGAGTCCCTCCGCAAATGGAATCAGCCCCTTCTTGTCGAAGACCGACAGCAAAGCGCGGCGGGGACGTACTGCATCAGGTGCAGGCAAATTCAGGGGTTCAATCGTCATGTTGTTTTTGTAGGGTTAATAATCACGCGCCGGTCTTTGATACGGACGCGTCCCTCGGCAATTAATTCGAGTGCCTCAGGAAAAATCTGGTGCTCAACTGCTAAGACACGCTTAGCAAGGGAGTCTGGTGTATCATCTGGCAGCACGGGCACCTTCTTCTGCAGCAGGATAGGGCCAGTATCGTATTCTTCATCCACAAAATGAACTGTTGCTCCACTGAAAGCTTCTTTGGCCTCTAACACCGCTTTGTGTACACGGTGTCCGTAGAGACCCTTACCTCCAAAACGTGGCAGCAGGGCGGGATGGATATTCAGGATACGCCCCCAGAACGTTTCTACGACCGGGGCAGGGATTTTGCACAAATATCCGGCGAGCGCGATCAGGTCGATTTTTTCCGCATGTAGGAGCTCAAGTAGAACATTCGAGTACAGTTTCTCACTCTCAAAAGCTCGGGGGGAGAGCACATGTGTAGACACGCCGAGGGTGTGGGCACGGTCAAGGACACCAGCCTTGGACCTGTTGCAAACTACCAAGGTGACACTATACGTGAGGGCATTTTCGGCGAGTGCCTGAAAATTTGATCCTCCACCGGAGGCGAAAACAGCGACACGCAAATTCATGCACTGGTTAACGGTAATGTGCAAGGTTGAAGAAAAATGACGTTAATCTCTATTTATTTCGGGAAAATCTCGGGTGAACGACCGGCTCCAGGATATCGAGACGTCCTCCGTTGATATTTGCGGTTAGCCGGGCGGGCACACCTATGGGCAGTACGCGGCGGGGAAAAAAGTGGCCGTAAGTGAGACCAGTCACGACTGGCCATGTGTGCCCTCCAGCATACCCAGTGATTATTTCGTTCACATCGCGTCTTGACCGTTCGTCGTTGATATCTTTCCCGGTAAAAGTGCCAACAATTAAACCCCCGAGTTCTTTAAGTATTCCTGCATTTTTCAGTTGCGCGAACAGCGCATCAATCCGATAAGCTGCCTCATTCACATCTTCAATGAACAGGAGTGCTCCCTGGAAGCTCGGCAGATATGGGGAGCCGATCAGTCGAACAATCGTAGAGAGGTTGCCTCCCAGTAATGTTCCAGTGCATTGACCTCCTTGCAAAGTCTGCAAGCCCTCTATCGGGGGTGGCAGTTGTCCTTCAAGAAGTTCACGCACTTCATCTTTCATAGCAGCATTGATTTCTCCCCACTCGACGACCACAGGACCCGAAATAGACCTCCATCCTGCGTGCTTGAAGAGCGAGAGCTGCAGGGCAGTAATATCGCTGTAGCCAATCAAGACGCCTTGCGTACGCCGTGCGGCAGTATAGTCAATTCTGTTCAAAATGCGTAAACAGCCGTATCCTCCACGGAGCGCCATCAGGAACTTAGTTCTCGTAAGTGCTTGATTGAACTGTTCAGCACGCTGTTTATCCGACCCGGCCAGATAGCCATGCGATGTAAGTTGACCTGGATCCCAATGAATCGAATATCCGTCTGCAGCAAGCGCATTCAGTCCGCGTTCCTGTCTTTCAGGAGTACGAGGCGGGCTCGCCGGGGCCACGATGCCAAGCGGCTGGTCGGGGGGCCACGCGGGGGCTAAAGTATGTTTCATTAGCGGAAAAGATATGCCCAATTTTATTGATGAACGAGTTGTTCGCCCCGGTGATTGTACTCCCTTCGGCAAAACTATTGTCATACGTCCACCGGAATACTGGCCGAGCTTGGCTTTTGCGGCACTTATGAGAGCCGCAGACATAATTGTTCTGGCGGATACTTTTCAGTATAGCCGTCAGTCATTACAAAATCGTACACGTGTTCGTAATCCCGATGGGTGGCAGTGGATTTCGGTACCGCTGAAGGGGGGGCAGCACGGTCGATCACAGGCCTCAACCCGCATCCGCCAGGTACCGGGGTGGCGGAAACGACATTGGAAAGCAATTGCGTTCAATTATGGCCAGTCACCATACTTTGATCACTACGGCGAAGCAATCAGAGAGCTGTACAAACGCGAGTGGGAATATTTGGGAGCTTTGAATGTTGCAACCATCCGGCTGATATTTCGGTGGATGGGGTTCTCGGCAACCCTCTTGTCCGCGACGGAATTGGAGGGATGTCCTGACAATATGGAAGCAATAATGGCCTTCTGGCCCGAATCGGAATTGCTGGCACCCGCTGAAATCCCTGAGCCGTGTGCCGCTTGTCGTTTATATTTTTCGCAGCCGGATTATCGTCAGACCTTTGTCGGGTTTGAACCCGGCATGACGGTTCTGGACCTGATTTGCAACTATGGGCCCGAAAGTGCGGACATACTTCACAGAGGTACGAGTATTGAGCTTATTGACAGACAAATAAATGGACATGATTGATCTTTCTTTTTTGGAGCAGCAAGTATTGTGGGATATCTCAGTCGGTCGTTTGATCGTCTCAGGTCTACTCCTGTTGTTGGGCATCTTGGCCCGCAGCTTCGTGCGGTGGGTATTGAGTAGCTTGCTGAAGCAGTTTAATAAAAGTGGAGACATAGACGTGATCAACGATGTTGATCGGCTGCTCCCCAAGCCTCTTAGCTTGCTGATCAACGTGGTCCTCTGGAATGGAGTGATAGGCGTGCTCGCACTCCCTCAGGAGCCGCTGAACATACATTTATGGCTCAGCACAGCAGGTATGGTGGCTGTACTGCTTGTGGCGGTCTATTGTGCATTTCATGCAGTGGATGTGTTCGCGGGGATTGCAAAGCGCGCAGCCGAAAAAACCGAAACACGGCTGGATGACCAATTGATTGCACCGGTTACAACCACGGTGAAGCTGATCCTGACACTGCTTGTCATAGCAGCTATATTAGGGCAGTTTGGTCAACCGGCCACAGGATTGATTGCAAGCCTGAGTATCGGTGGTCTGGCGTTGGCTTTTGCCGCAAAGGATACATTGGCGAATGTTTTCGGGTCGCTTGTGATCTTCAGTGAACGACCATTTCAGATCGGGGATGTCATAGTTGTAAGTGGTGTTGACGGAGTAGTGGAGGAGGTTGGCGTCCGCAGTACACACATTCGAAGATTCGACAAAACCGTCTCTATACTGCCCAACCAAACCTTCACCAATGCAGAAATCTGCAATTTGTCTAAAAGGGATGCCCGCCGGATCCGTTTTGAAGTTACGTTCACTCACGAGATCACTTCATTGCAGCTGGAACGATTTCTGATTTCGGTCCGGCAATTACTGGAGCAGCGGGCGGATATCCATACGGATCAGAGTCTGGTTCGCTTGACGAACATGGATACCAGTGGACTGGTCGTCCTCGTCTTGGCGTTCACTAAGTCGACAGGTTACGACGAGTACATGTTGTCGCAGGAAGAGATTTTGCTGGCAGTGCGAAAACTCGCGGAGGAGCAGGGATTGCCGATTATGCCGGCAAAGGAGATTCACCTTTCCGGTCAGCCCCGGAAATAATGGGGAATTATACAGAGAGTTTCCCGAATATCCGGGTACAGGTATAGGGAAGGTCAGTATCTTCACACATCACAAATTTTCTTTTGCACATGACCCCAAAACGGTATTGGCGGACTAATCTGCGGTACGTGGGAATACTTCTTGGAATTTGGTTTCTGGTGTCATTTGGTGCCAGTGTGCTGCTGGTTGATGTACTGGACGGGATGCGTATGTTCGGATTCAAACTGGGGTTCTGGTTTGCGCAGCAGGGTGCGATATATGTTTTTGTTCTGATCATTTTTGTGTATGTGTTTCTGATGAACCGGCTTGATAAAAAATCGATTGCAGAGGGAATATGACGGTACAGGCATGGACTTTTATTATGGTGGGGATCTCCTTTGCACTCTACATAGGGGTTGCCATTTGGTCTCGTGCGGGGTCGACACGAGAGTTCTATGTGGCCGGTGGGCGTGTTCATCCTGTACTGAACGGAATGGCCACGGCTGCCGACTGGATGAGTGCAGCTTCGTTCATTTCTATGGCGGGGCTGATCGCGTTCATGGGCCGGGATGGCAGTGTTTATCTACTTGGGTGGACTGGAGGGTACGTGCTCTTGGCTTTGCTACTGGCTCCGTACCTGCGCAAATTCGGCAAATTTACCGTGCCTGACTTCGTGGGGGATCGGTATTATTCCCAGACTGCCCGCTTCGTCGCTGTGCTGTGCGCAATTTTTGTGTCGTTCACCTATGTAGCGGGCCAGATGCGTGGTGTGGGTATCGTGTTTTCGCGCTTCCTGGAAATCGATATTGTGCCAGGCGTGCTTATAGGTATGGGTATCGTGTTCTTCTATGCTGTACTCGGAGGCATGCGGGGCATAACGTATACACAGGTAGCTCAGTACTGCGTGCTCATTTTTGCATACCTGGTGCCGGCAATTTTTATCTCATTGTTGATGACTGGCAATGTGATCCCCCAGATAGGTTTTGGAAGTACGCTGGCAGACGGCTCCGGCATCCACCTATTGGAGAAACTTGATGGTCTGAGTACGGATCTGGGTTTTGCTGCCTACACGAGTGGGCAGAAGAGCATGATTGACGTTTTTGCAATCACCGCAGCGCTGATGGTCGGGACGGCGGGTCTGCCTCATGTTATTGTTCGGTTTTATACCGTGCCACGCATGCGGGACGCACGTACAAGTGCAGGCTGGGCACTTGTTTTTATTGCGCTCTTGTACACGAGTGCGCCTGCGGTTGCTGCATTTGCCCGCACAAATCTTCTGACAACCGTCACGGATCGCCCTTATTCTGAGGTTCCAGGCTGGTTCAAAAATTGGGAGCAGACAGGTCTGATCAAGTTTGAGGACAAAAATGGAGATGGCAGAATCCAGTATGTCGGGTCGTCGGCAGATGGAGAAAACGAACTCACCATTGATCCCGACATCATGGTTCTGGCCAATCCAGAGATTGCCAACCTGCCCGGCTGGGTTATAGGATTGGTTGCGGCAGGCGGACTTGCGGCAGCGCTCTCCACAGCTGCCGGACTGCTGCTGGTTATTTCGACTGCGGTGGCCCGTGATCTTCTGAAAAAAGGATTTATGCCGGAGATTTCAGAGAAGCGTGAGCTTCTGACCGCACGTATCACTGCGGGGGTTGCTGTAATCATCGCTGGCTATTTCGGTATTGATCCGCCAGGTTTTGTTGCACAGGTCGTTGCTTTTGCTTTTGGGCTGGCGGCAGCGTCTTTCTTTCCGGCGATCATCCTGGGGATATTTACCCGGCGGATGAACAAGTATGGGGCCATAAGCGGCATGATTGCTGGCATAGCCTTTACCGCTTGCTACATCGTCTTTTTCAAGTTTGTTCGGCCTGACCTGAATGTTGCGGAGTACTGGCTTTTTGGTATTTCTCCTGAGGGTATAGGAGCAGTGGGTATGGTGCTCAATTTCGTTGTGGCTGCTACAGTCTCGAAATTTACGCCGGCCCCACCTGCATCAATTGATGCTCTGGTGGACAGGATCCGGGCACCGGGTGACTGAGGCTTTGCAGAACAACATTATATTCACTAAATTGGTATTCCACAACTGCACTCCAGAGCCATGAATTCCAGACTATTATTGATGGTAGCGGCAATCGTCTTTCTTTTTGCCGGATGCGTTGCGGCAGATCAGGAGGCGGTCGAAGAAGCGGGGCAGATGGGCTCGGAAGATTGCCCGGACCTTGTCGGTTCCTGGGAATTGGTCGAAATCAGAGAGTCAGCGGGAGCGCTGGGTGGGGGGTTTGAGAGTGATCCTGATTACCAGCAGGCGCCGACGCTCAAGGTGCTCAACAGCACGCACTGGATGTTTATCCGGCAGACCGCCGATTCCTTCGTGCACGCGCAGGGTGGTCGGTACACGCTTGATTCCCTGGGACAGTATACCGAGCACGTAGAGTACAGTGCTATTCCTCAGAATGTCGGCCAGACATTCGAATTTAATTGTAGACTCGAAGGCGATTCGCTGTGGCATCATTTGGGCGGCCAGGGTGACGCGCGCTACGATGAGATTTGGCGCCGCGTACGGTAGTTCAGGAAATCCGGTTATCTTTTGCTGATCTCCAAATTATTATCGGATGCAGTTTGCTCTGATTGACTACCTTGTGTTCGGTGCTTACTGCCTCCTGATTGTGTCGTTGGGGCTGTGGGTCTCGCGAGAGAAGAAGGGGCATGTCAAGAACGCTGAGGACTATTTTCTAGCCAGTAAGTCACTCCCTTGGTGGGCTATTGGTGCTTCGTTGATTGCGTCCAATATTTCGGCGGAGCAATTCATTGGAATGTCAGGTTCGGGCTTCCGCCTAGGGTTGGCGATCGCAACCTATGAATGGATGGCCGCGATCACGCTGCTACTGGTTGCGTGGTTGTTTATTCCCATCTATCTGAAGAAGGGCATCTACACGATGCCGCAGTTTTTGGAGGTTCGCTATGACGCGCGTGTACGGACTCTCTTGGCGGTATTCTGGCTGCTGGTGTACGTGTTCGTGAACCTAACCTCTGTTGTTTATCTCGGCGCACTTGCTCTAAAGGGCATCATGGGCATCACGCTGTGGCAAGGAGTTTTGGCGCTCGCGGTGTTTGCCACGGTGTACAGCGTCTACGGGGGACTCAAGGCGGTCGCCTGGACAGATGTGGTTCAGGTGTGTTTCCTGATTGGCGGGGGACTCTTGACCACAGTGCTTGCGCTGAATGCTTACGGTGGGGGAGAAGGTGTTTTTTCGGGTCTCAGCAAACTGCTGAACGAAGTACCCGACCGCTTCAACATGATTCTTCAGAAGGGTGAGCTGATTTATACTGATGACGATGGTATACGGCAGGATGCGTGGGAGTTATTACCAGGGATTGGTGTTTTGGTCGGCGGTATGTGGATAGCAAACCTGTTTTACTGGGGGTGTAATCAGTACATCATCCAACGAACGCTGGCTGCACCGAGTTTGAAGGAAGCGCAGCGCGGTGTTGCTTTTGCAGGCTTTCTGAAGCTGCTCCTGCCACTGATTGTGGTAGTTCCCGGGATTGTTGCATATGCGCTTGCCGCCCCGATCGGAGCTGCAGATGAAGCCTACCCGTGGCTTTTGAACGAGTATGTTGGCCCAGGACTTAAGGGGCTCACGTTTGCAGCGTTGATAGCGGCTATTGTTTCTTCTCTGGCTTCCATGATGAACAGTACGAGCACCATTTTCACGATGGACCTGTACCGTAACTACATCCGCCCGAATGCGAGTCAACGGGATCTCGTGCGTACTGGGCGATTGGTTGCGCTGGCGAGTATGGCTATAGCGGTAATCTTGGCGCCGCAACTGGCATCTCTGGATCAGGTATTCCAGTACATTCAGGAATACACAGGGTTTGTCAGTCCAGGAGTTCTTGCCATTTTCGTACTTGGCTTGTTCTGGAAAAAATCAACGGCCAATGCTGCTTTGATTTCGGCTGTACTGAGTATTCCGTTATCTGTGGCCATGAAGTGGATCGTACCAGGGATGCCATTCCTTTCCCGAATGGGTTGGGTATTTATAATCTCTGTGGCATTGATTGTGGTGGTTTCTCTTATTGAAGGCAGGGGCAAGGATAGTCGAGGGGCAATTGTTATCAGTCGAAGTGTAATTCAGACTGATCCGGTATTTGCCATCTTGGCTTTCGGAATACTGGCGGTTACAGCCGCCCTGTACGTGATTTTCTGGTAATTCGGGATGTGCGATACTTCGCTCCAGGGTTTTAAGTGTTGTTCTCGATAAAATTTTGTTATTAACGACATATTTGTTATCTTGGCTCTTGGTATGCTATCGTCGATGTCCGTCAGATTCGTCTGTCCGGCTTGTAAACGCTTTCAGAGCCTGATCAAGCCAGAACCGGCATCCTGTTTTTGTTGCAGGATGCCTCAAACTAGAACATGAACTAAACTAGAACTTAACCATGAGACTAAAAGGGCTACTGAGTTTAGCCATTATGCTGGTATTTACCGTGTCGGTCGCGTTTGCTCAACAGGGCAAGATCGATGGCGTGGTGACTGATGCTGCCACAGGAGAGACTATCCCCGGAGCGAGTGTTGTGATTGAGGGCACCACGCAAGGGGCAGCAACACAGGTAGATGGCTATTTTTTTATCAATAACGTGCGTCCAGGCACCTACACTCTGATCGTTTCATTTGTGGGCTTTGTGGACCAGAGGGTAGAGGGTATTCGGGTTTCTACCGGACTAACGACTACCAGGAATGTTCAACTGCGAGAGGATGCTGTTGGCCTTGAAGAGATCGTGGTCACAAGTGAACGTCCAATTGTACAGTTGGATGTGTCGGCCAACGTGGCCAGTCTCAACCCCGAGGCTTTTGAAGATCTCCCGGTGGCTGGTGTCAGTGAGGTACTTGACCTTCAGGCCGGTATTGAACCAGGTCTTCGTGTGCGCGGTGGAGGCCTGAACGAGGTTGCTTTCGTGGTTGATGGCATGAACCTGCGGACCGGTCGCTCACACCAACCATTCACGAACATAAGCTACACCTCACTGGAGGAGGTACAGGTCCAGACAGGAGGCTTCAATGCAGAGTACGGAAACGTACGGAGTGGTATCGTGAACGTTACCACTAAAGAGCCTTCCCGGACACGCTACACCGTTGACGCACTGTATCGTTTTCAACCTGCCCAGCCAAAGTCTCTTGAGGGCTTGGGAGGCGTGAATCTAGATAATTGCAATTACTCCGGTCCGGTAACTGGGGACTGCGACAGCTGGTTTATTCGCCCGTTCCTTGACCCGGCAGTCGCCTGGGAGGGCACAGGTAATGGTGAGTGGGATTCCTATACACAGAACCAGTACAATGCCTTTGAGGGCTGGAATGCACTCGCTGAGCGGCTTCTCAATGACGAGGGCTTTGATGTTACGGCTCAGGATATGCAGAACTATTTCAAGCATACCCACCGCAAGGATAACGAGATCACCAAGCCCGACTATGAGGCTGATATTACTTTAGCCGGCCCGCTGGTTCCTGGCCTGAGTAACCAATTGGGTGATCTGCGCTTCTCGGTGTCCTACAGAGGTACGCAGACCGCGTATATCTATCCTCAGAGCCGCGAGGCTTTCAATAATCAGACATTCCAGGGCAAGCTGATCTCGAACGTTGCCCCAGGAATGAAGCTGAGTTTTCAGGGTATGAAGGGCATAGAGCGTGGTATTAACCGCTCGCAGGGAAGTGCAGACGTTCGGATGTACGGCGGAGAAATGCCATCTTACCCATGGTGGGGCGCTGGTGCAGATATTGTTGACGGTATCAACCGCCGCGGACGTGTGATTCTGTCTGATGGTGCGTTCCCGCTCGCTAATATCGACCATACACTGATTGGAGCTACCTTCACACATACGCTGAGTGCGAGTACCTTCTACGAAGTCCATTTGCAGAATATTGCGTCAAAGTATCGTAGTCATTTTCCGAATCTTCGTGATGGCTCGTACACGGAAGACGGTGTCTTCTACCCGGTCCCGTATACCAATAACTTTGGTCGGCTAACTCCCGCGGGTGAGGCAAACAGGGACCAGCTAACTTGCTTTGGTGGTGGTAGCGACATCAATGGAGACGGCGTGACAACCCCGTATTGTGTTGGGGATGAGCCGTTCGGATTTTTGGGTCAGGGCGGTAACCTGCTCGGTGGTGCTGAGACTACCGGGGGGCACTGGGTAAAGACTCGGGACACCTCTGATGTGAGTGTCTTCACCGGTCGGTTTGATCTGACCAGTCAGGTAACCCGGGTGCTTCAGCTCAAAACAGGTGCGGAACTCATTATCAGTGATTATGACCTGAACTATAAGAGAGTGAACCTTGCGCTGGTGGGACCGGAAGCCGAGGCCGATTATCCGCTCTCACGTCAACCGATCCAGGGTGCAGCTTATGCACAGGGTAAGCTGGAATTCCAGGGAATGATTGCCAACCTTGGTGTGCGTGTGGACTTCTTTGATGCGAATACAGCTTGGTGGGTAGCAGAAAATCCGTATGACCAAGCTTTCCGGCAGCGGGTAGATGGTTTGGATGAACTACTGAGCAAAGAGGATCCGGCAGCACAGATCTTCATCAGTCCTCGGTTGGGCATCTCCTTCCCCATCACGCAAGAAAGCAAGCTTTACTTCAATTACGGCCATTTCCGCCAAATGCTGGACCCGTTCGACGTGTTTGGTATTCAACAGTCGCGTAACAGCGGTATTGATGTGATGGGTAACCCAGAGCATCCAATGCCCCAGACGGTGGCGTATGAGTTGGGCTTTGACCAGAACCTCTTCGACCAGTATTTGCTGCGGATCAGCGGTTTCTATCGGGATATCCGCAATCAACCGCGTAATGTTTCCTACAATAGCCTGGGTGGTGTCGTGAACTACGCGATCAAGCAGCCTTGGAACTATGAAGATGTACGTGGGGCAGAAGTCACATTGACCAAGCTGCGCGGCGACTGGATCCGAGGGTTTGTCAATTACACCTTCCTACAGACCAAAGGTGGTAATTTTGGCTACGCTCAATTCAACGAAAACACATTCCAGCAGCGTAACTACCTGCGGACCTCGACCGACTATCGCATTGGGGCTCCGTTGGCCGAGCCGTTTGCCCGTGCAAACCTGCTCTTCTTGACGCCGAGCAGTTTCGTTCCGTCTCTGCTAAATGGTTCATTGCTGGGAGATTGGCGCGTAAGTCTGTTGGGCGAATGGCGTTCAGGCAGCAAATGGAGATGGTCAGGCGGTGGTGGTGCACCTCCTGAATTGCAGGAGAACGTACGCTGGCGCAGCTATGTTAACTTTGATCTTCGCTTTACGAAGCACGTCAATACGCGTTTCGGTGGTGCACAGATCTTCCTGGATGTATCCAATCTCTTCAATCGCCGCCATCTGTACAGCTCCACCGGGTTCCATCCGGATGGTAGGGATTTTGACCGCTACATGTGGTCACTGCACCTGCCTGAAGACATCTATGATCAGATGAATGCGGTCGATGAGAACTTGTCGTATGCCGATAAACAGGGACTTCCCTATGTATGGGTTCCCGGCGATGATCGGCCTGGTGTATTCCGTCATCCTGACGTAGCATATCAGCCAATCGAGGCTTTCAAATCGCTTGAAGGTGTCAGCGAACCCAACAAGATTGCCTGGTATTGGGCGGCCGACACGGGCACGTACTCTCGTTGGAATGGATCCAGCTTTGAAGCCGTGCCGGAGGGTGATGTGCAGCGGGTACTTGATGACAAAGCATACATTGATATGCCGAATCTGCGGTTCAACACATTTTTGAATAATCGTCGGGTCACTTTAGGTATCCGCGTAACTCTATAGCTTGAAGCAGGGTCGCCTGTTCTAAATTCGAGGGCAGGCGGCCCGCCGATTGTTTTCAACTTTAACCAAGCAAGCTCATGAAAATCAGTTACTACATGAAAGCCCTTTCGGCTGGACTGTTTTTGTTGACCTTCGTGCCAATGGTTGCCACTGCCCAGTTCACTGCACAGTGGCTGGATATTGGCACATTCCACAGCACATGGACAGAATCAGGTGCCCAGCACGAAGGTAATTCGTCTGCTGCGGATGGTATGGAATGGCCAGCCATCCTGCGTAACAGCAGCCACTTCAGGGCCAAAGCGTTTTGGCTCGGTACAAAGGACTGGACAGATTCCAACGGACAAAACTTTCCGTACTTTGTAGCCCGGATTGGTCCCCGAACAGCCGGTGCAGATGTGACCTATCCGGTACAAAATGTACTCGTCAGCAGGACGGAGGATACCGTAGTGGAGGTGGATGGGGCCCTGTCGTTCGACAACGTCGCTGTCATTGACGAGATAGATCCAGGACTTCCATCCGACCGTATGGTGCATAACATCCACAACACGTATGTTGGTATTACAGTGGATCGGAAGGCATACGCCTATGTGAACCAAGCTCACGATGACTATAACATCATTGAGTACGTTTACACCAATACTGGGAACACGGACGAAGACGAGGACCTCGAACTACCGGATCAGAGCCTGAAAGAAACTTACTTCTTCCGCATCCACCGGTGGAGGGGCAACCTGCAGGGTGCCTGGACAGTCAGCGGTGGCATGGTTTGGGGCAAGTTCAGCATGATTGACGTCGTCGGAGACGGACATGCAGAGTATCCGATCACATTTACCTCACAGTATTTGTGGATCGGTATTGATCCAGAAACGCAGGGAGACTACGATCGCTTTGGTGGGTCTCTATTCAACGAAGCATGGTGGGCACCCCCGGCTGATTCGATTGGACGCTTGACCGGTGCCAGCTATATTGGCCGGGCAACAATCCATGCCGACAATTCGCCTACGGATCCCACCTACATTCGCTGCACCATGGCTACCATAGAGACATGTCAGCCAGCGACCATGGGCTTTATGGACTCGGACGAAGCACTGACCGCTGACGGTAGTTCTCACGAAGATTACTATGAGTGGGGGATTAGGACGCGTGAGAACCCTGATCGTATTGATGGTGGGTCCTCACATATGTGGCCACATTACGCTGACCGCATTGAGCCTACCGGTGTTTTCTGGGAGCCCAATAATGATCCCTCCACAGGTAAGCAGGGCGGTCACGCTGTCACGACAGCTTACGGACCATACGATTTTGCCCCAGGTGAAAATGTTCGGATTGTAGTCGTGGAAGGTGTTGGCGGATTGACCATTGATGCCAGTGTGCGGATTGGTAGGGCATTCAAACTTGGTGGATTGGATCGCGACACGGACTTGATTCGCTATGATGCGAATGGAGATGGAATGATTCAAACAGGCACTTTTGATCATTCTCTCAATCAGATGGATATGGATGGCGATGGAATGTTTGATACATTCGGTCATGGATTGGAGGAAATGACGAAGAATCAATGGGTTGTGAGTGCACGGGATTCTATGTTGCAGACGCTGCAACGGGGTATCAATCTCTATGCGGCTAGCAACAACATGAGCACTTATCCAATTCCCGAGGCTCCCCATGCTCCCACTACTTTCAGTGTTGTAGGGCGTCCTGACAAAGTTGAAGTTAGATGGACGAATCCGGCGGGCGGACCTGCACGCACAAAATGGTTACTGTATCGGACATCCCGGTTTGAGGATTACATCTATGAAAGTTGCCTGAACCTTGACTCGCAGCAGTTTACGGATGGTTCAAATCCAAGAGACCCAGCGGATCCCGCTGCATCAGGTCAGCAGCACTGCGGTTACGAAATGATCGCGGAGCTTGATGCTGGAGCGAACTCCTACGATGATACTGACCTCAACAGAGGAACGGACTATTATTATTATCTGCAGGCTATTGGTGGACCGCAGTCCATGGATCCGGATGGTATTTCCGGAACTCCAACAGGCGCACCACTCCGCAGCTCTCGCTCCCTCACGCAGACCTATCAGCCTGTTAACCTGAAACGCCCTGCGTATGGATCAACAGGTACTGTAGAGGATGCGCGTATTGTGCCTAACCCGGTTAATCTCGGCGCAGATGCTACTATAAGGTTTGATCAAGAGGATCGTGTTGCATTCTTCAACATCCCAGGTAACTGTACGATCAAGATCTATACTGAGATTGGAGAACTGGTCCACACCATCGAGCATAATGATGGTAGCGGTGACGAGCTCTGGAACTTAACCACCACATCCCGTCAGTTGCTTGTGAGCGGTATCTACATTGCTGTTATTGCAGACAATGACACGGGTGACGAAGCGATTCGGAAATTCACGGTAATCCGGTAGTTGTGTTGGCACGGCGCTCTGTCCGTACAGGGCAGAGCGCCATGCAACACGCAACCCTAAAGACAAACGATGCAATGAAAAAGCACTACTTCTTTTCAATACTGACTATCGCCGCACTCCTGCTTGGCAGTGCACCGGCGTCCTATGGTCAGTCAGGCCTAACCCCGGATACTGAGGTGGAAACGGACAAGCGCGCCCAGACCGGAATGAAATTCCTGAGTACATCAGTAGATGCCCGTGCTTCTGCTATTGGCTCAGCTCTGACTGCCGAGATGGTTGGTTCTTCAACTTCGATGTTCTACAATCCCGCGAGTATGGGCTTCATGGAGGGGCGCATGCATGCAGCGGCAACCAATATGAGCTTTATCGCGGATATTGGCTATACGCAGGCCAGTATCGCGTTCCGTCCAGGTTCAGCAGGCAACTTTGGTGTAGTTGGTGTCTCACTAGTTTCCGTGGACTATGGCGAGTTCAACCATAACATTCGTGCCAACAATGAAGATGGATTTATGCAGTTGGGAACCTATCAACCGACGGCCCTGGCCGTGGGTCTAGGATATGCTAGATCCTTTGGTGATCGTTTCTCTGCTGGCGCCAATATTAAGTTTGTTTACCAAAACCTAAGTACAGGACTAAGTCAAGGACTAGAAGGATTTGCGACCTCCCAGGATTTTGATACCGGGGTTGTTGCTACAACAGAGGACTACAGCGCACAGACGGTAGCATTTGATTTTGGTATTGTGTATGCAACTGGGTTTGAGAGCCTTGTTATCGGTATGAGCGCTCGTAACTTTGCCCAAGAGCAAACATATGTACGCGAAAGGTTCGAGTTACCACTGACTTTCCAGATCGGAATGTCGATGAATTTGGTTGACTTTACCTCAATCGATCCAGACATGCATAGCATTCAGTTTCATGTTGATGCCCAACGTCCCAGAGACTTTGCTGAGCACGTTCGCTTCGGCCTAGAATACACACTCATGAATGTAGTATCCATTCGTGGAGGATTTGAACAACTGGGCGTGAGCGAAGAGCAGGGATTGAGCGCTGGAGCCGGACTTCGGTATGCGTTTGGAAACTTCCGCGTTGGAGCAGACTATGCATACACACAGTTTGGTGTTTTCGGTGCGGTGAACCGTATTGGTCTTCAGATCGGCCTCTAAAACGAAAAAATCAAATCAGTCCTGGGTAACTAATATTCAGGTCACAGGCGGGGAATTGGGATTATGATCCTAATTCTCCGCTTTGTTTATAGAGATGAGGTATTCGGTTGATCATGTACTCATCTGTGGGGTGGCTTGTGCAATTGCAGCATTGGTCGGTTTGCCTGGATGTCAAAACGCTCAGCCCCCTACGCTCTCCGACAAATCTATTGGGTTCGTCGAGGAAACTGCTGATGCAGGCCTTGGAGCGTTCCGGCACGATAATGGTGCAGATGGCAAGAAATACTACGCGGAGCAAATGGGCTCGGGTGCAGGGTTCATTGACTATGACGGCGATGGCTGGTTGGACATTTTGCTTTTGGGCGGCGGGTACTGGGATCGCTCTCCGCATGCGTGGTACAAATCGTTTTGGATGTATCGTAATATGGGCGATGGCACATTCGAGGAAGTAACCGAGGAGGTAGGCTTGGGGCGGCTTTATGCCTTCACGCTTGGCATGGCAACGGCAGACTACGATAATGACGGGGATCAGGATATTCTGGTTACCAATCTCAACGAAAATATGCTCCTAGAGAACAAAGGAGGTGTGTTTGAAAACAGTAGGTCGGGTCTGGGTTTTGATGATGAGTGGAGTAGCTCAGCCCTGTGGATAGATGTAAATCGTGATGGATGGTTGGACGTCTATGTAGGCAATTATGCAGATTGGAGTCCGGCGCGCGATAAGTTCTGCCCTGAGGGAGGCACGGTTAAGCTCTACTGCGTTCCCGCGGATTATGAGGGCATATCGAGTCGGTACTTTGAATCCAAAGGCGATGGCTCATTCGTTGATCGAACACAGGAGTCTGGTATTTACCACCCACTGGGCAAGGCCCTTGGCATGGCAGAGTGGGATTTCAATCGTGATGGATGGTCCGACTTTGTTGTGGCAAATGATGGTGAGGGAGATCTACTGTTTATGAACAATCAGGATGGCACATTTTCTGAGCGAGGTGTACAGAGTGGTATCGCCTTCAGTGAGCATGGGGAAGCCCGTGCTGGAATGGGTATTGATATAGGTGTTATGGACGAAACCGGCGAACCATCAGTTTTCGTGGGTAACTTTTCCACGGAAATGATCGGGGTGTACCGCTACTTAGGCAACGGGCTGTTTGGTGATCGTGCGGCCAGATCCCGTATTGGTCAACCAAGTCTGAATACGCTCACTTTTGGATTAATGGTGATTGATGTGGATCTGGATGGCGATCTGGACTTGTTCGTTGCAAATGGGCACGTCTATCCGGATCGATTGGTAGGACAGGATAAGATTACCTATGAGCAGCGAGCACAGTTGTTTGAGAACGATGGTGGTGGACTGTTTGAAGAAGTCCCCCCTTCAACGACGTCTCCCCTAGAGACAGAAATGGTTGCCCGAGGTGCTGCCTACGGAGATTATGACCGTGATGGTGATCTGGATATCCTGATCGTCGAGAACGGTGGTCCAGCACACTTATGGCGTAACGGTATAACCGGTCGAAACTGGTTGCGCGTCACCGTCACGGGGACCGAGGGGAACCGAGATGCTTTTGGTACCCATGTTCGTGTGTATACGGATGATCGGGCGCAGGAACGTCGTATTCGTTCGGGATCCAGTTACCTCTCCCAAAATGAGGTGGTTGCCGCATTTGGCTTGATGGATACTCAGTCCATTGATAGTGTTCGTGTGGACTGGGCTGGCGGGGGTTCCCTGGTACTGTATGATGTGCCTGTAAATACGGAGGTTCATGTTACTGAGGGCCAGCAGGGTTGGGTTAAACGTTCGATGCCTGGTACCATCAATAAGTAATGCGTAACTCGGTCCCGGTTTTTTTGTGTTTATCACTCCTTGTTGGGTGCACAACCCGGTCACCGGAGAATTCAAACAATACGGATGACCTGTTTACTGATGTGACAGCGCAGGCAGGACTAGGCGGAGTGCTGCATACTAATGGTGGCTTTGGGGATTCATGGGCACCGGAAATAGTTGGTGCGGGAGGTGCATTTTTTGACTACGATAATGACGATCAGCAGGATATTCTCGTAGTTACCGGCGGTGCATTCGAGGGAGAGCCACCACTCGGTGCACATCCAGCGCTGAGGCTTTTCCGCAATGTTGGAAATGGAACATTTGATGAAGTAACACAATCCGCGGGTCTGGCACTCTTGCGCAGCTATAGCCTGGGCGTGACAATCGGAGACTACGACAATGATGGAGATCAGGACATCTATGTGACGACTCTGGGTCCTGACTTGTTACTGCGTAACACTGATGGTGTATTTGAGGATGTTGGTAAGGCAGCAGGTGTGGGTCTTGTAAGCGAGTGGAGTACAAGTGCGATGTTCTTTGACGCCAATCTTGATGGGCATCTGGATATCTATGTTGGAACTTATGTACACTGGACACCCGAAGATGATATTTACTGCAGTTTTGGTGGAAGTAAAGTTTACTGCACCCCTGAACTCTATGAGGGTATTGCGAGTCGCTACTATGAGAACCAGGGCAATGGTACGTTTGCAGAAGCCACAGAAAGGGCGGGTTTCCTGACGGGTGTGGAGGCCATCCGAGATAAGACACTGGGTGTTGCGGAGATAGATGCGAATAATGATGGATGGCCTGACGTAGTCGTTGCTAATGACACAGAGCGGGATATGCTCTTCATTAATCAGGGCAATGGTATGTTCATTGAACGCGGCATCACAAGCGGCATAGCCTATGATCAGCATGGCAAACCCAGGGCAGGGATGGGCATAGATGTTGGCGTTGTAGATGATTCCGGAGAGCCCTCCGTATTTGTCGGAAATTTTTCGGATGAGATGGTTGGTGTATACCAGCACATTGGAGGTGGCATTTTCAATGATCGGGCAGCTGTCTCGCGTATCGGGCAACCCAGCTTCAAGACACTAACTTTTGGTTTAGTGCTTTTTGATGTGGATCTGGATGCAGATTTGGATCTGTTGATTGCGAATGGACACGTACAGACACACATTGCGCAGATTGTGGACGGTGTCACTTTTCGTCAGCGGCCTCAGTTGTTCCTGAATGACGGGACAGGAAAATTTGCTGAAATGCCACCGTCTGGCCCATTAGCTGAATCCTTTGTGGGTCGTGGGCTTGCTACGGGAGACTATGATCGGGATGGGGATTTAGATGTGCTGATGGTGGAAAACAATGGTCCGATACATCTTTGGCGTAATGAATCACAAGGGCGATCGTGGCTTAGGGTCGAGCTCACAGGTACGGTAAGCAACCGGAATGCGTATGGTGCTCAGCTCCACCTCTGGAGCAGTGGACAAATGCAGGTTCGGCGCATACGTGCGGGATCAAGTTACCTGTCTCACTCAGAAACAGCTGCGTTCTTTGGGTTTGAGGGTACACCGGACAGTTTGTACGTGCGCTGGCCAAGCGGCAAAGAATCCCGAAATTATGAATTAAGGGCGAATACCAGGTTACTTACTTTGGAAGATGGGTAGTTCAGGGTTTGTCAAAATTGGCGTGGTGATTGCGTTGCTCGTTTCAGTGGGATGCGGATCTGAAACAGATGAAAAAGCCCAGGAAGTTGACCGGCGCATGGTTGAGATCGTGTTTACTGATGTGACGGAGGAGGCGGGTTTGGGGGAGTTTCAGCATGAAACAGGAGCTTTCGGAGAAAAATGGTTCCCGGAGACTATGGGTGCAGGTGGCGGTTTCCTGGATTATGACAGCGATGGGATCATGGATGTTTTGCTTATTTCCGGCGGGATTTTCCCGTCAAGGGAGGGGGTGTCGCCACCAGCGCTCCGACTGTACAGGGGCATTGGGGGGGGCGCATTTTCAGAAGTCACACAGGAGTCTGGATTGGCAGAATTGCAGACCTATGCCTTTGGCGTCAGTGTTGCGGACTATGATAATGATACAGATGCAGACGTGTTTGTCACTGCACTGTACGAGAACCTCCTGCTGCGTAATGACGGAGGCGTATTTAGCGAAGTCAGTGCACAATCGGGCTTGGGGAGCTATCGGGAGTGGAGTGCAGCGAGCGTGTTTATGGATACAGATTTAGACGGATGGCTCGACCTTTATGTGGGCAATTATGTTGACTGGACACCGGAAAAGGACATCTACTGCACACGTGTCGGAGATACGAAATCCTATTGCACACCGGAGCAGTACGAGGGAATATCAGGTCGCTTTTATGTCAACCGGGGTGATGGTACGTTTGAAGAGCGATCAGATGATTTTAGAGACTTGCCTGGAAAGACACTTGCAGCTGCCAGTCTGGACTACAACAGAGATGGGTGGCCGGATTTGATTGTGGCAAACGATACGCAACGGGATTTGCTTTTCGAAAATCAACGGGATGGTACGTTCATCGAGAAAGGCATCGTAAGTGGCATTGCGTTTGATGAGACGGGTCGTGCCCGCGCCGGTATGGGGCTTGATATTGGCGTTGTTGACGAAACTGGCGAAGAGACGGCGTTCGTAGGGCATTTTTCGGGAGAAATGGTTGGCGTTTACCGTCACGCCAGTAATGGTATTTTTACCGAACGGGCAGCCGTTTCCCAGATTGGACGGCCCAGTTTACCTACACTGACTTTCGGTCTCTTGCTTGCTGATTTTGACCTGGACGAGGATCTGGACCTTTTGACGGCGAACGGTCACATAACCGAAGATATCGGAGAGGTAGAGGAGGGGATAACCTTTCGGCAACGTCCCCAACTCTACGTGAATGAAGGGGGTGGTCGATTTTCTGAGATTGAACCTAATGGAGCTCTCGCAGAGCTGATGGTGGCCCGTGGAGCTGCTTGGGCAGATTATGACATGGATGGAGATCCAGATGTGCTTATTACTGAAAATGGAGGGCCGGCTCGCCTGTGGCGCAATGACACGCAGCCCGGTAATTCATTAACAGTACAATTGACGGGGTCCAGCAGTAATCGCGATGGAATAGGCAGTCGTATCCGTGTGAAAACAAATCAAGGGTGGCAGGAACGTTATGTGAGAGTAGGTACAAGCTATCTTTCACAAAACCAGCGATGGCCGCTGTTTGGGCTTGGGTTATCTACTGTTGCTGACTCCTTGGAAGTATATTGGCCTAGCGGTACTTTGACCGTGCGTGAAGCTGTACCAGCAGGGGTGATCACATTAATTGAAGGATCATAGCCGATTCATGCATATCCTACGAAACCAGATACGCGGGGCCGCATAAGCTTGTCAGGATCCATACAACGGGATGCATATGGAACAGAGCCGGCGAAAAGTATGCATATTGCTCCGTAGTCTGGGCGGATAAGCTGGTTGCGACAACTTGAATTGATACCTTACTAAGGGACGATGAGAACAAGACTACTGCTGTTATTTCTGTTAGCTGCTGGCTGTTCTGAGCCGGACGGGATTGCGGAAGAGCAACGAAAATCTCTTTCCCCATGGGCAGCCAGATACATGCTTGAAGCAGAAAGTGCATTCGGGAGGGGTGTTTATGAGTTGGCGCTCACTTACACAGACAGCGTCGAGGCATATGCGCCTGAATTGGCAGACCTTCATTATCTGCGTGGCAGGATATATACGCAACTCAACCGCTTGGATGTAGCGCAGGCTGCTTATCAGACGGTTCTGGAGATTGATCCAGCGTACGCCGGGGCCCGATTTGCTATGGGATTGAACAGCTTCCGGCGTGGTAAGCTTCGCGACGCCATCAACTTTTACCTGGAGGAGGAGTCTCAGGTTGGCCCCACAGCGGCCCTGTACCATGAACTAGGGCGGGCTTATGCGAAACTTGGTGTGCCAGACAGTGCCCAGATTGCATATGAGCAGGCTTTATCGCTTGACCCCGATCATGCGATGACTTACATGTGGTTGGGGCAATTACTAGAGGAAACGGGGGATTTGGAGAGCGCATTAGGGACGTCTTTGGTCGGTTTAGGACTTCGCCCGGATGATTTGGATTACCAGTACATCGTAGGCACTCAGTATTTCAGGTTGGATTCTGCTGAAGCTGCGCTTCCGCACCTGGAACCCGTGGCCGAGAAGCGGTCATGGCACCACGGTGCACAGTTCAATCTTGGACAAGTCTATATGCGGCTTGGGCGGGAGTCTGAAGCAGAGAGGTATTTTGCAAGAGCAGATCAGGCTCAGCAGCTTCAACAGCGCGTTAATGAAGCGCAGAACGCCATCAGCAATGATCCAGGGTCGCCAGCCAACTGGATTGAGCTTGGTAACCGGCTCCGCCAGGCCAAGAGGTATGGTCGTGCTATTGAGGCGTACAAGAACGGATTGACCATTGATGTACCACCTGGACTTGCGTTGTACATGCAGACCAACCTTGCGACGTTATATCTCGAGTGCGGGGATGCAACAGAGGCAGCCAATAGACTTGAAGCAATCCTGCGCGCGGATCCTACTTTAACTGCTGCGAGACTCAACTTAGGCGTGGCATATGCACAGGGTGGGAGGTTGGATGAAGCACGTGCAACATGGGTGGACCTTCTTGAAAGGGAGCCCACACATGAAAGTGCCTTGGCTTATCTGGCACAATTGGACTCAATGGATAAAGATGAACATGTGGAAACGAGCAGTACTGACTGCCGTGATACTGGCTAACACGAGTGTTGGAGCTAGGTCCCAATCTATACAGGAGGGAGATTGGGTCGGACAAATAATTCACCTTACAGGTCGTTATATGGATGCGGTCTACGAGGTCCGTAATGTTAATGATGACCTGCAGATTACACTGGAGGTAGAAAATTTTGGGCCCTTCGAGTTCAGTGATATCCAGGTGACGGCGGACAGCCTCTCTTTTGTATGGGAACCCTCATTTGAACTGCAGTGCACTTTGGCCAGACTGCCAGATAATGTATATCACGGTGTGTGTAAGGATCCGTGGGGAGGATTTGGCGGTATTGTCATGGCACCTCCAGGTTCAGATGCGGATGAGTTGACATTGGACGAAATGATATTCAAGAGCATCGCGGGTATCGGTGATGCTGACTCGGAGGAAAAAACGTCGATTTTAGGTCCAATGTATCCGCTGGGAAAGTCAGCGCAATTATCCAGTGGGGCTGTGAACTATGTGGATGCGGGATACGGTTCGGTTACGGTGATACTCATTGCGGGGCTGGGAGATAATCTTACGTCCTGGGAGATGCTCCATCGGCGTTTGGCCCGCGAAACGCGTGTGATTGCCTATGATCGACCGGGCTTAGGGTTTTCGGAGGAGACTAGCATTCCGCGTACGCCTGAGCAGATGGCTACTGAGCTATATGCATTGCTTCGGAGTGCCAATGTGACTTCGCCATATCTAATTGTAGCCCACGCGGAAAGCGCCTTTACTGCACGCCGTTTTGTGGACCTGTACGGGGAGGATGTGCATGGATTGGTGCTGATTGATCCCCACCATGAGGATCAGGCCGCGATGTGGAAAAGCTTGGACGCAGAAGGATGGCAGTCCTATTGGACGCAGGTGAAAAAATTTCAGATGATGTTTCCCGGCGGTGCCGGTCAGGAGTTTGAAACCTATGCGGCAATCATTGATGGTGAGAGGGTTCCCGGATTGGGCCCGGTACCTCAAGTCCCCACTGTGGTGCTCACCGCCGGTCGTGTATCTGAGTCTCCGAGGTGGATCGGAGAGACTCGGGAGGGGCGTGCAGCATGGAATGATTTTCACGCCGACTGGGTGCGGGGAATGCCCTCGGGCAGCCGTGTAGTTCAACTGCAAAGCGGACCATACATCCAGAATGAGAAGCTAGACGAGGTAGAGGAGATCATTCGAGCGATGCTCTCTGTAAAATAGTGTCTGCACGAAAATCAAGGTGCGACGCTGCGGTCAGTCATTTTGAACACTTGGGCTGCCCCACCTATCACAGCAAAAGTGACCGTATTGAAGTGCATCTGTTCATCACGGTGATGGCTTATCATGGGCCTACTTGGTTCGCACTAAACTGAAGCCACACGACATCCATGACAGTTGGGCGTCTGTCCAGCGTCAATCCAGAATGAGTTGAACAACATTCGCTGGATTGCGTCCCGGATGGCCAAGAACGAGTATCGGTACATGATCACAGAGGTGGATCAGGGTCTGCCTCCAGAGGTGGAAAAATTCTTTGTGTGTCTGGGGTTCATGTATGATTCAGATGCGACCCGAGCCGTGACTGAGCATGTGAACGCGATGCGTCCATCAAAGGGCACCCCCTAATTCATGAACCGTGTATCCCCTTGCAGAACGGTTGAGGCAACGTACTTCAGATGGAGACACCGGAGTTGCGTCCAATGGAAACCATGCGGAGCAGCGCGTGTGTGCACAGGCTGCAAAATACCAGGAAAACAGCGATTCAAACCACCCTAAATCAACCCCGATCGATACGGAAAATTCCAATATCCATTGCTCCCGAAAAAAACAGCCCAACAAGGACATAGGAGGAATTCGTATTATTGTATCACTAATGGTGAAGTTGGGAGAAGGCCCAATGGAATAGACTACTATAAAATCATATTGCCGCTGTTTTCGCGATTTACGTGTTAAGAAATAGAAAACTACTCACATTGTACCCTCAGTTGACAGCAATTCTGCCTGCTCAAGCACGATACGGGTTGCTTTTTCCTGTTTGTCAGGTGGGTAGTTATGGCGGCGAAGGACCCTTTTTACAAAAACACGGAGTTTTGCGCGGACGCTCTCTCGAAGCATCCAGTCAATTTCAAGGTTGTCCCGCACGGTTTCCACAAGCTCTTGCGCGATCACGCGCAACGTGTCGTCTCCGAGAATCTTGACAGCGCTGTCGTTTGTCTCAAGGGCATCGTAAAAGGCTAGTTCATCCTCCGAGAGCCCAAGTTCTTCTCCCCGAGCCGCGGCCTTGCGCATCTCCTTTGCAAGTTCAATCAGTTCCTCGATGACTGTCGCTGTCTCAATTGAGCGGTTCTGATAACGGCGGATTGTCCGCTCAAGCATCTCGGCAAAAGATCTTGACTGAACGATGTTCTTGCGTCGCTGGGTTGAAAGTTCATTTTTAATGAGTTTTTGCAGAAGCTCAATTGCGAGATTCCGCTGTTTCATCTTCTGCACTTTACCCAGAAACTCGTCTGACAGTATGGAGATATTCGGTTTATTAAGCCCCGCGGCGGCGAATATGTCTACTATTCCTTCGGGCACTACTGCGCGCTGGATTATCTGGTGCACTGCGTGGTCAAGCTTTTCGTATGGAACCTCGCTGTCAGGGGAACGCTTGGCAAGGCTTTGCCCGACGGCTTGGAAAAATCCAAGATCGCCCCGTATTCTGAGGGCCTCTTCGTTGGGCACAGAGAGAGCGAAGGCAGAGGAGAGTTCGCGCGAATGACGGACAAAGCGCTCCTTCCCGTTTTCCTGCTTGAGTATTTGTTCCAGGGCGCTGGGAAGCAGTTTCAGTTTTTCCTCAGCGGAACCCTCTATCCACACAGACCAGTCAAATCCGTGGAAAAGTCCACAGCATATCTCGTACTTCTCAATCATAACGGCGACAGCTTCTTTCTGATCAAGTGTGGTCTTTCCACTGCCGCCACTTTCCGTGTAGGTTGCAAGTGCCTTTTTAAGCTCGGTTGATATTCCCAGATAATCAACAACGAGACCTCCGGGTTTGTCCCTGAAAACCCTGTTGACGCGGGCGATTGCCTGCATGAGGCCGTGGCCGCGCATCGGTTTGTCAAGATACATTGTGTGAAGACTGGGAGCGTCAAAACCCGTAAGCCACATGTCGCACACGAGAACTATCTGAAAATCATCATCACTTTCCCTGAAACGTTTGGCTAGCCTCTCGCGTCTAGCTTTGTTCCGGATATGATTCTGCCAGCTAGGCGAATCGGTAGCGGAACCGGTCATCACCACTTTCATTCTTCCTTGTTCGTCGTCTTCGTGGTGCCATTCGGGGCGGATCCTGGCGATCTGTTCATAAAGATCTACGCATATGCGCCTGCTCATGCAGACGATCATGGCTTTTCCCGCAAGGGCTTCAAGTCTTGTCTCGAAATGCTCGACAATATCCTCTGCGACCAGCCCTAGTCGTTTTTTTGCGCCAATTATCTTCTCAAGCTGTGCCCCCCTGGTTTTAAGTCGTTCCGTTCTTTCTATCTTTTCCCCTTTTGTAATCTTCTCAAATTCGGAATCAATTTTCGACCGCTCATCCTCATCAAGGACTACCTTCGCCAAACGGCTTTCGTAGTAAATCGGCACAGTTGCCTCGTCCTCGACCGCGCGCTCTATGTCGTAGACACTTATATAGTCGCCAAATACGGCCCGGGTGTTTGCGTCGCGAAGCTCAATAGGTGTCCCTGTAAAGCCGATGAAAGAGGCGTTTGGAAGCGCGTCTCGTATATGTCCTGCAAATCCATCTTCAAATTCGTACTGGCTCCTGTGCGCTTCGTCTGCTATGACCACTACGTTGCGTCTCTCGGAAAGTGTGGTGTGACGAGTTCCCTTTTCCTCGGGGAAGAATTTCTGGATAGTGGTAAAGATAACCCCTCCCGCTTCGACTGAAAGTTTCGTTCTCAGATCCTCGCGGTCCACTGCCTGTGCCGGCGGCTGGCGAAGCAGTTGCTCGCAGCGCGAGAATGTCGCGAAAAGCTGGTTGTCAAGGTCGTTCCTATCCGTCAGCACTACCACGGTCGGATTCTCCATAGCGGGTTCGCGGATGATTCTTCCTGCGTAGAACACCATCGTCAGGCTTTTGCCCGATCCTTGGGTATGCCATACCACCCCGACGCGCTGGTCGCCAGGATATCCACCATGTTTTTTGTAGGGATCCAGATTCTTTTCTTGGGCCACCTGCGTGAGTTTAGCGGCGCGAAGGGTTTCAGATACTGCCACCCTGACCGCGTGGAACTGATGATACCCCGCCATTTTTTTCTCAATCGCCCCGCCGTCGTCTTCAAAAACGGTGAAATCCCGCAGAACCTCAAGAAAGCGGCTTTTCTCAAAAATGCCTTCAACGAGCACTTGCAACTCAGGATAGAAGGTTGGGGCGAGATTCTCTCCTTCAATTGTCCGCCATCGCTTGAACCATTCAAGACCCGCTGTAAGCGAGCCGACACGTGCTTTCACACCGTCTGATATGACCAGCGCCAGATTGAAGACAAAAAGCGAGGGGATTTCTCTCTTGTAGGTCTGCAGTTGTCGCCAAGCGGATGAAATTGTTGCGTTTTCATCAATGGGAGACTTGAGTTCGATCACGGCTAGGGGAAGACCGTTCACAAACACCACGATGTCTGGGCGACGAGTATGTTCACCCTCAGTCACGGTGAACTGGTTGGCGACAATCCAGTCATTATTCTCGGGGGCGTCAAAATCAAACACTCGGGCATGGTCCCATTGGGGCTTGTCGTCGTCTCCTTGGAATTCAACCGTCACGCCGTCTATGGCCATGCGGTGAAACGCGCGGTTTCGGGCTTCAAGAGTTTGGCCTTCGGGGTTAAGCAGTTTGCGCTTAGCGTCGTCAATTGCTTCTAGGGGGAGCTCGGGATTCAGACGGGAGAGCGCCTGATGCAGCGTTGTTGGGAATAGGACGTCTTCATACGTTTCGCGAAGGGAGTTCGCGCCGGGCTGCATGTCTGTTCCACCGATTACCAAGTAGTCAATCTCGCGGAACCAGTCGAGAGACGCCTCTTCCACCACCGATTCTGATAACAGCGCCATGGGTTATGTCTCCTGTTAATCAAGCTCGGGGAGGTTCTCGATACGCTTGAGCCAGCCGTCAAAATGCTGACACTCCGACCGCATGCAGGCGATGCCTATCTTAGTTGAGACTTTGGTACCGTGTATGACTTTTTTGTATCGTGGGCGAAGAAGATCCCGGAGTCGCGCCGACGGATGCGTATTGATTCCGTCGTTTATGTACTCAGGGCCTTTTGAGCTTTTACGTATGCTTAAGAGTTTTCCAACAAATGCCTCCCACGCGGGCTCTGCCTCAGCAAAACAGCTTGTATCCGAAAATAGGAGGGCTTCAAATTCATAAGGTTGAATGTGAGGAAAAAAGCGTTCGGACCGACACTCTGTCTTGCGTACAACGACATCATGAAACGCAGACTCAATCCTTGTCGCGCAATCAATCGGGTCTGTCGTCGCGGAGATACCCGCAAGTCCAAGGAAATCCGCCGGCAGGGAAACCAGATCGAAAAATGTCGTGACATAGGTGTTATGTTGTTCCCGAAGGGTGTTTCGAAGGAAGCGGAGTACACGTTGTCCCTTGAGCGCACCGCCTCTTCCATGAGAAGAAGTGGGGATGAGACGTGGTTCTGCAAACACTTCTTTCGGCCAGAGCTCACCATAGAGAAGTCTCTTCACGAAAGCCTCTTCGGTTTGTCCTTCGCAGGCAATAATGACTTTCTTCATGGTTAGGGTCTGCCGCCAAGTACATTCATTTTCCAGAGGTCGCCGAGCGTATAGTCTTCAAGCCAACTGGCAAGGAGCTCCGAATTGAGCCTTCTAAAAACGGATTCTTTGTTCTTGCGATCGACAACCACGATATCTTCGGGTTCAAAATGACTTACAAGTTCTGCGGATTGTGTTGAAATAATAATCTGTTGCAAGTCGGCTGCTTGCTGGATCATTTCGGCTAGGAGCGTCAGCGCGAATGGATGCAATCCTAGTTCGGGCTCGTCAATAAGAATGAGGTTCGGCCGAAGGATTTCTGGCTGATTTAACAGAGTAGCGAGACAGATGAAACGTAACGTACCGTCTGAGAGCTGTCGTGGACCAAACGCCATGTCTGGATCTCCCCACGCCTCCCATTCAAGATCCATACTGTCTCCCAGGTTCTGATTTTTGCGATAGACGAAGTCTTTAAAGAACGGAGCCGAGAGTCGGATCACATCTATGATTCTTCGATAATGGTTAGGATAATGTTCACGGAGATGGCGCAGAAAAGGTGCAAGATTCCCAGCGTCCGGTCTTAGTCGAAGATTATCGCGTACATCTGACTGATTTCGTACGTGAGCCGTATCGCTCATATCCTGAAAATGAAACACGCGCCAGTGTTCCATATGGGACAAAACATAAGATGCAAATTCTGCAAAAGATACAAATTCTGCAAAAGATGCGGAGTCTACGTAAGATGCAAATTCTGCAGGATGTGCATGAGACATGTGCTGATCAATATCAGACATATATTCAACAATATTAGATATATCATCAAACATATCCGATTCACTACTCCCATCGGCCGACACTAAACTACCGAACGCTGTGAGGAGCTTCTCGCCGGAGAAGGCTACTGAGTCAGCTGTCGGTTCAAGCGAGAATTCGTATCTATAGCGATTGTTTTCAAATGACAGGGCCACTTCAAGCTTTGAAGTTAGTTTTCGGCCACCGAACAGCAATGCATCCGGGCCACCCTCGTTCTTGACGAAAAGCTGAAGACGCCTCTGGGAAAGAGCAGAGAGCATTTTAAACAGACTCAGAAGATTACTTTTTCCGACTCCGTTGGCGCCGATCAATATGTTCAGGGGCTTTAGTTCGAAATTCTCGAGCTTGCGAATTGACTTGAAACCGCGGATAGAAAAATGCTCTATGTGGGGCATGGGTTTATCACTACGGGCTCCAATTTTCTTTCAAGATGGTTTCTATAGGTGTTGCTTCCCTTTATCAAGTAGTCTATATGGGTCTCCACGGACGCCTTGCCAGTCTCGTTGTTGGGTAGTATGCAACCCTCATATTCTAGTGGTGGTTTCCTAGCAGTGATCTTCTTGGTGAGATATTTGTTAAATGCTGTAAAGCCTCAAATTGTTTTCGAATCTGCTTTTGTGAGGAGGGGAAGACAACGCCGAGGACATCCTCCCAAATCAATCTTGTCTGCCGTTTATCAATCCCATCTTTGACTAGGATAATAGCTTAAAATCTCTAATCTCTCTAGATCAAGGTTCAGCCGACCCGAGGCATCCCGCAGCCGGCGTTCGGGAAGAACTTCAATGTAGTCCGCACGTTCCGCGCCTTTCGTCTGCGGTCCGATGTCTATACCGTGGTTCACATGCCAGCCCAAGCCTTTAAGCCACTCAAGTGCGGTGGTTCCGATTTCCAACTCAGTAAAGGTCGTCATTTGACTACTTCGGTGCCGGATCGCAAGCAATGTCTCGTTCGCCACGACCACTTGCGTGCTCAGCGGAGAACAAATGGGGTTATGAGGACACGGATCATTAGCGTTCCCCTGCCAAGCTTGCCAGCGCCGCCTTGAGAACTTGGAAGCAGACTTTAGCGGTGTGTTCGTCCGGCGTGAAACCCGACGCCAATTGCTCGTATGGATGGATATAATTTCGGAAGTCGCGCAATCCGTGACTGAACTTCTTGATGTCGAGCTTCAGGATGCCGACCTCGTACGCGACATTGATCAGCTGTGCGAGGCTCCATTCGTGAAAGCGTTTTGGCGAACAATTTTTTGTCGGTGTTGCTTTCGCCTGATTGAAGATCGCTGGGCTCTGCCGAGCAGCACCAAGCAGGACGGCTTCTAAGACGCTACCGCACAGAAAGATCACGGATAAATGAGCACCGGCACCCAACGCTATGCGGGCCTCGTTCAGTCGTGCTTCGACGATCGGGACGACCCGAGGATCGATCGGTAGCTTCTGGATGCTTGGGATGGCAAACTCGCGGTCCAAGAATTCGCTTTCTTTCCCGGCAGAGTCACGGGCCATAGATACACCGGTGAGACGGTCAACAATGCGCCGTGCGCGTTCCAGCGGGATCTTATCAACATCCTGGCCCGTGAGCTCGCAATCGGCCTCATAGGAAGCCAGCATTTCGGAGAGCACAGGTCCAACAAGCTGATCAGGCTCCGATTCCCAAAAGGCGCGAAGTTTTTTCGCCTTGGATGTTCCGAAGGTCTGATATTTTGGACCGTGGATATTGACATTGTATCGTCGGAAGAACTTGTCAAAAGTGGCATTGGAGAAGTCAAGCACATAGCCGCTACTCATTCCGAACAGCTTCTCGAAATAGCGCTTTTCGATGTCCGTAAGAGAACTCATGTTTGGGCCTCCATCTCCGTCCCAGCCTTGGGCAAGCGGATTTCTCCCAAAATGAGTTTAGGGAGAAGGGTATTACGGAGGTCGGAAAGAGTACGAGATTCCGATAGTTCCGTGACCCTCTGCGAATAAATTGCCTCTGCCCAACTATGAAATGTCCTAGATATTACTGTGCAAGGTATAATAATCCGGCAATCTCTAACAATCTTTTGGCTGATGTTTTGCTGTGCCGCCCCCACGGCAATTCTGTGGAAATAAGATCTTCTAAACAGTAACACGTAATACAGAAATTGATTTCCAAAATTGGACTCTGCATTCAGTCCGCAACAGGCTTGATTAGCGGTCGCAGATATTTCCAGAATCCCTAATCGCCCCACTGTCGGAGCGGCATACAAAGCAATTAATACTGTTCCCTTTGGCCAACGTTTGCAAGATGAGTAATCGAGTCCTTTTTGGGTAATTTGTTCGGAAGAATTTAGAAGTGGCTCATCCACTAACTCAGACGTTTTGAACCACTGGATATTCCCATTCCAGTACTCCTGAACTGAACGTTTGGGTGTCCCTCCGTTTTCAATTTTCTTGCATATGTCATTCACACTCCCAACCCTCCATCCCTCTGGAATTTTTCCCAGTTCAGATTCCACTAGTCGGCCTGGAAACAGATCAGCTATGTGTTTCGGTAATCCAGTATCTCGTCCCTCCATTTTGGCTCGCACAGGATCGAAATCAACAAACCAAGACTTAAACAGTGCCCGAGTCATCGCCTCCAGCGTCTCGTTCATCCGACGGTTCAACTCAATCTTATCGTCCAGCGTGCTGAGAATATGCGTAATGGTGCGTTGTTCAGGAAGGGATGGGACCTTAATCCGAATGTCCTTAAGTGCAGATCCCGAGAGTTCTCGGAATGTCGACCCGGAAGCATGGCGCTCAAGCTCTTGGGTATTCAACTTTATCCAGTAATATAGAAACTCTGGAATCACGCCATCTCGGACAATGAGACTGCGGAACCCTTGGTTGGTTGCAATTGGATTCTTCGCGAGAGCTACATATCCGATTGGAGCGCGAGTTGAGAGCAAAACAGAATGTGCGGGAAGCAACCTCGCAGAGGAATTATTGAGCCCCTTCTGCGACAAATTTCGCTCACCGCGCCGAATGTAGCGTTCATGAGTGCCCGAGAGATCTTTTGGGGTTAACCAAGGGATACAACCATTAAAATTTCCGCGATCCTTAGTTGATGGTGTGCCGCCTCCCACAATGTCTGCTATCTCTCCAATAGATGTTTCTCTCCAGTTAGTGGTTACTTGTGCCGACACTCTGTTAGCCAAAACGATATAGTCTTCGTGAAAGTTTTCTGACATTTCTTCCCAAATGGAGAGATCTACCCGAAACGGCAAATTACTCTCTTCGAATGTTTTTCGTAAGTCATTGATCTCTTGCTGCTGCTCAGGTGTCGTGAACACCACAAGGTCCAAAACTGATTTTGGGGCGGAGATCCACTTTGCTCCAGAACCGTTAATCCAGACACCTGTGCTCGGGAGATGCTCATCTAGCAACTATTGAATGGTCTTGTGATCTTCTGCTGTAAGGTCACTCGCCGAACTTTTACTGCCCCAAGTGGACTGATTCCCGTATATCGGACGGTGATATGGCGCGAGCGCTGGGTATTGCCATCGGGCGCGCAAACCACTCAATACCGTGATTCCGAATATGACTCTCTGACGCCCTGTCACGTATTGAATCATATAGACTCAGGTCAACCGATTGTGCCATCGGGATCTCGTCCAATGCTGCGGCCAAGCGCACCTGATCCGTCAGTGTCAGCCGATTACCAAATAATACGATGACCTCATCGGATGACACAGCGTCCGTTACCATTGCTCTGGATCCAAATAGCACTGCCCGCTCCACGCAATCGTTGGCCGCTAGTTTGGAAATAATCGCATCGCGATGCATGTCCTTGAGACTGCCCGTCATTGCGTTCGTCTGGCATCTAGATTCTGGTGGAGCCGAAGGAGGACCGGATAGTAGTGTCCTTTGATCAGCACCTCAGCTTCCCGAGCGACATCACTCAAGTATACATGACTCAACAGATCACGTTTATCCAAGGCGTCAAGCAGTGTCTCGCAATCGCTCTCGTCAATATAATCAACATCAAAGCTCTTGCAAATCACCGCTCGTGGCACCTTCGCATCATACTCCTCATAGAGGAATAAATCCTCTAGAACGTTCCACGATAGCCCGAAACAGAACTTGAACGTCTTGATCAGCCCTGCAAGCTCCAGATTGTCGTACCATTCGCGTTCACAGACATCCGTCAACTGTACGAATGCAGTCCCGAGATTGTTTAGCCGCTGCTGCCAGTGCTGTTCGTCTGAGTTACTCATAAGCTATTAACCTCCCAATCCTAAAGCCATTAAATTCTTTTGGATCACGGTATCAGACCGAAGCCTTCCACCTGTCGTTCGCGGAGTTCAACTACCAGCCTCTCCATCCTGTCCTCGAACGATTCGTCATCATTCTCTTGGGTACTACCCTTAGGCCCGCACGGCGATCACGGTTTTACATTGAATGCAGGATTATTGTCCATATTTTCGGATGATGACACTAAAGCTATCCTTAACCTTGGCCAATCTTACGATATCCACACTAAACGGAAGACCAGAATCGACAAATTCCTCATCGAAAGCCGAGTGTGTGTGCGGCGGCAAAGGCTCCTCGCCCATGATAGCAATATCCAGGTTCTAGTAGTCCTTGCAGTCCAAGTCGCGCGAGATCCAAACACAAGCACCTAGCACTCTGGGACATATCACCAGCGATGTCGACGTTTGTGCCTGGAAAACTTCCCAAGGAATACGGCGAACCTCGCGTGTACATGCAGCGGGATTCTCCGTGCTCAAACACCGCAAAAATTATACTGCATACGGCGAAAGATAGGGCGCCTCCATGGAAGATACAAGCAGGTCTCCTACCAGTACGAAGTAAGGTGATCAGGAAAAATGCAGTCCCAATGCCGAAAAACTAATCATCACGAAACGGTCGGCCTATGATGTCCGTATTTCCTGTAGCCCCACAACCACCACATGCTCCCGCCCGATCTCCCGATGGAATCGCTCCGGCAGTCTCGCCCAGTCCCTCGCCTCGACGAGAAAAGGAATCGTCGATTCCCGGACGGCATCCTTAAAGTCCATCAGCCGTTCGAATGGAATTTCGTTGAGCCCTGGCCCCCGTAGCACGAGGTCGAGATCACTGCCTTGGTGGCCCCGGCCGCTCACGCGGCTGCCATACGCCCACACCTCCACATCGGGCAAGTGCTCCCGCAACAGCGCCTCCAAAATGCACCGGTGTCTTGGAGAGAGAAGCAACCGGTTACTCATCGTTCGTACGATCAAGCATGTCAGCCAAGGATTTCGCATCAGCAATGAATGCGGGAAGCAGCTTGAGTGTGTGCTCCGCAAAATCTTCACCGTAGTCGTGAGCGGTGAGATTGCGGTTGTCACGATAGCGCAGCCAGCGCTCTGTTGCGTCAGACGCGATCAGGTCGTGACGAGCCGCATGGCGGAAGATATCCTTAAAATGGAGACGGTCGGCCTGTTTGTTGCTGGCAAACCAGGCGGCCAGCAGCTTGCGCAACAGCTTACCGGACTGCTCAAGTACAAGTTCAAATTCCTTGACGCACGCGGCGCGATAGATATCGTACATGATATTGTCGCCGCCCTCATGCCGTTTGATTTCCTCCATCGCTCGTTCTAGCGAGGCAATACAGCGGCGCAGGAAGGTAGTGTCTATATTCATTGCCCCCTCATCCTCCGAATCCTAATGATTCCAAGTTCTCGTTGATCGCAGCATCAAGTCGACCACCTTCGGCCTGTTGCTCTCGAAACTCAGCGACCAGCCGCTTCATCTTGTCCTTGAAGGGTTCTCCGTCGTTCTTCTGCGGCTCCACGCCCACATACCGGCCCGGCGTCAACATGTGGCCGTGCTTGCGGACCTCGTCCAGCGCGGCGCTCTTGCAGAAGCCGGGAACATCGGCGTAGCTGCCCCCTTCCTTGGTAGCTCGCCAAGCATGGTAGGTGTCCGCGATCCGGGTGATGTCCTCGCCGGTCAGTTCGCGGTGCGTCCGGTCCATCATCCGTCCGAGCTTCCTCGCATCAATGAAGAGGATCTCGCCGCGCCGCCTGCGTCGGCGTGCAAGGAACCAAAGACAGGCAGGAATCTGTGTCGAGTAGAACAGTTGGCCGGGAAGGGCGACCATGCAGTCCACGAGTTCGGCCTCGACTAGGTTCTTGCGGATCTCGCCCTCGCCGGACTGATTCGAAGACATAGACCCGTTGGCCAGCACGAACCCCGCAACGCCCCTCGGGGCAAGATGGTGAACCATGTGCTGAATCCAGGCGAAATTGGCATTACTCTTCGGCGGCACACCGTAGCGCCAGCGCTTATCCTCTACCAAACGCTCTCCTCCCCAATCAGAAACATTAAACGGTGGATTGGCAAGGATAAAATCCGCTCTCAAATCCAGGTGTCTATCGTTGTGGAAGCTGTCGCCGTGTGCAATTTGACCTTCAATGCCGCGGATGGCAAGATTCATTTTTGCTAGGCGCCATGTCGTATAATTCGACTCCTGACCATAAATCGATATGTCTCCCCGTGCTTTACCCCCATTACCATTACCGGTAGCATGTGAGCGAATAAATTCTATCGATTGCACGAACATGCCGGATGAGCCGCAGCACGGATCATAGACTCGACCCCGATAGGGTTTTATCATCTCAACCAAAAGCCGAACGATGCAGCGCGGTGTATAGAACTCCCCGCCCCTCTTTCCTTCAGCACTCGCAAATTGAGATAAAAAGTATTCGTAGACCCTTCCCAGAACATCCTTTGATCGCGCATTACTGTCGCCGACTTTTATGTTGCTGATAAGATCAATTACTTGGCCGAGCCTTTGCTTATTCAGCGCTGGGCGAGCATAGTCTTTCGGTAGGACACTCTTAAGCTCCTTGTTTACGCGCTCGATTTCCATCATCGCTTTATCGATGAGTCTTCCGATGGAGGGTTGTCTTGCCTGCGCCTGGATGTCCTGCCAGCGAGCTTCGGGAGGCACCCAGAATATGTTGTCCATACGGTATTGATCAGGATCCTCTGGATTATCTTGATCATCTCCTTCGGATATTCGTGTTTCGAGGTCGCGGCGTTTTTCCTCAAACGCGTCGGATATGTACTTGAGAAATATTAGCCCCAAAACGATGTGCTTGTATTCGGCCGCGTCCATGCTTCCCCGAAGCAAGTTGGCCATATCCCAGAGTTCGGCTTCGTACCCAACTACGGCACTGTTCGCATCAGGTGCGGCTTTTTTTTCAGATAATTTCTTCTTTTCCTGCGTCATATTGCCTCATTCCCTATTTCGCGTAAGATACCCAATGATACACTTCCCTGTGGTCTGTACACTATTCTATCCTGTGCACCTGTGGATAAAACTGCACGGGCCGGTTGAGGAAGCTCTATCTTGGCACCTGCGGACAAAACCGTAGAATAGTTCGGGATAGGCATTGTTTCATTGTGAGTCAAAACCCGACGTTCGTAAGGGGCCTGAAGCATGCGATCTGTTGGGGCATGGTTGGCTACTGATATCCCCTGAGTATACTCGACTAGTCCCTGACGAATACTATACGCTGGGAGGATGCCGGTTGATCTTCTATGCGGCTGCGCACTATGTAGGTTCCGGCCGAGAGTCCATGGGCTTTGATCTTGATCCGGGTTGATTGATGAAGTGGAGGTGTGCCGCTGAAAAGAGTCTGGATCCGACGACCAAGAAGATCATACAGTGCGATATCGACTGATCCGTATGTGCCGGAGGTGAACTGAAGAACGGCTTCCGTGGAAAATGGATTAGGATAAGCTTTCTCTGTCACAAGGCCTTCGGCATACAATTCAGCAGTCACAGGTCCGGTAACCCTGTAGGCGCCGTTGGCCGTTACTTGCCGGATCTGGAAAGAATATTGACCTGGATCCAGATCCTCTACGGTGTACGTAAAGGTGGTCTGCGCCTCACTGTTCCCCTGAACCTGGCCGATGGTCACCGGTGGCTGCTGCGTGTTTTCGACAAAGAACGTAATCGCGGAGGAGGATGGTGTTATAGACCAGGTAAGACGAATTGATCGTTCCCCCGGCATAGCTTTCAGCTCACTTACAGCGACAAGATCGTAGCCCAGGCAGTCTCCGCGAAGCTGGAGATGACAGATAGGGCTAGTGTCAAGTGCTGCATATTCTGGACTATCGGGTACGCAGATACCGGCATTGTTTGAGAGGTTGCACTGGGACAGTTTTGTGCCAAGAACTGCGACCTGGAGTGGCAGGGCGCCCGTCAGCTTGTTGTCGCTAAGATCCAGAATATCCAGATTGGTGAGTGCAGCGTACTTTGCCGGCATGGACCCTTGAAGGTTATTTCCAGATAGGTCGAGGACTTCAAGGCTTTGCATGGACGATAGAGCGGCGGGTAACTTACCCACCATGCCATTATCCGGCAGGATCAAATGTGTTATTGCTTCACCGGTACAGTTGACGCCATGCCAATCGCATGGCTGAGAACTGGCGAGCCATCCATTATTTTGTGTCCATGTCGCCCCTCCTGTCTCAACGTAGATAGATTCAAGGCTTTCGCAATTGGGCCCTTCACATGCTTTACACGCATTGTCTCGAGACAGCGAGCAAACTTGATCCAGGTTGGCATATGGGGGTGCATCTGGAATGCATACGCCATTTCCTTGCAGGTCACAGTTATTTATGCCTGCAGCAAAGGTGGCTATGGAGAGGGACAGAGCGCCTTCCAGATTGTTGTCAGCGAGGGATAGCCAGAGAAGTTCGTCTAGATTGGAGAATTCTTCCGGTATCCTCCCCGACAGTTGATTTTGGCTTGCATCAAAAAACCTGAGCATATTGAAATCTCCCAGCCATACTGGTAGGTTTCCAGTGAACATATTTTGGCGCAAGTTGAGGTACTCTAGCTTGGTCAGATTGCGGAGTGTATCGGGAATTGATCCTCCCAAATGATTCTCACTGAGATCAAGGCGCTGCAATTGCAATAATTGTCCAAGTCTCTCGGGTATTGGTCCTTCCAGTTCATTAGCTTCCAGACTTAGTTCCCGAAGATTGGGCAGGTTTCCGAGTTCTGCCGGGATGGTGCCTGTGAAGGCATTATTACCCAGTGTTAGAACCTCCAGGTACTCAAGATCTCCGAGGGTTGTCGGGATTTGGCCGGTCAGTTTTCTTAGTCGGACGCCCGGACCACTGTTGTCGATCCGAAGGGATTGCAGTTCCTGCAGGAATGCCAGATCTCCCGGCAGTGTACCAGTCAGGTTGTTGCCGGAAAGGTCAATGTGTATGATTTCCCTTGGCCATCTCGAGGATCTGCATGTGATACCGTACCAATCACAGGGTTGGTTCGTCCGAAGCCAGCCGCGTACGTTGCGCCAGTTATACCCGTCCGTATCGTAGAAGAGTTTTTCTAGCACCTTGCATGCCTGCAGCGTAATCTGGTCAATGAGTGGACAGCCCAGAAACTGCGCCTGTGTAGCAGTCGCACTAGATGCTGCAATCAACAGAACAAGGGCAACGACACGAATCATGACGGTCGGCGGTTGCTATTCCGTTACCACCGGGCTGGCCAGTTGTTCATCAGCGTGTATTCCGCCGAAAAATTACTACTTGCTCGTCAAGTTAGAAGCCTCAGAAAGGCTGTGCCTGTACGGGATGTGACCTCGGCCGATGTTCAGCGAAATTAGAATTTAAGTTAATAATTTCGATGGAGGGGGCGCGCAACGAAGCGGATCAGCGAGCTGCGGAGCGAAGTTGCGCACGGTACATCAGACGCATTTTGTCTATGCCTGAACTGACGGATCATCAGTCCGAGATGGACTCGAATCAGGCGCGACGGGGTGATAGATGTCGAGTTGCCAGCCGGTTGCTTCCGGGGGTTGGTACCTCGCATTGAGTCAGATTGAGGTGCAGCAACTCCGGGTCGCGAGATAAGATGCTGTACACTGGGACCTGTCGCGTGTGCTACTCAGTGTCCGCTAAGTCCAAGATACGGTAATGCGTGGAGTAGCCTGCAAATATTCCCCGTCCGCCCTCAAAATTTGTGTACAGATTAGCGGGCTGTCCGAAACCATCAAAATAGTCCTGTTCCTCAATAGAGCTCCGATGTTCGATATATTCGGGACTGAGGGCCATTACGTATAGTACCAAGTCAGTGTCCAATTCATCTCCCAAATCATAACCTAGGTAGACCACTATATCAAAATTGCGAGTCCGGTCATCAAAAGATCGATCGGACAGGATACCGATGGTGCAGTCTTCGTCTTCTGCGGGGCTGCTTGCAATGGGGTTCAGAACATCACCGTAGAAGCAATACCATTGCTGGCTGTCGCGGGTCATGGTCACCGGATAGACTGTGTACTCCGAGGAAATAGGGGATACATCTTCGGGGAGTGCAAGAAAAATGCTGAAACTGTAATAATTGAGACCAGGGTTGTCCGCCAGACTGAAACTGACTAAATATTGGGGACCCCGGAAGGGGTCGAAGGAATCCAGTTTAGTTGCCTCAGCAGTAAGTATGCGTGGGGGAGGAGGGGCCATAGAGATCGCTGACGCCGAAGGCAATCCGGGCGCTTCAACGACCATTCGATAGAGCGTATTTGTGCGGGGCCTCCGCATTTGCGGCGACTCATACCAACCATCCTCTCCACCATCGTGAATAAGTCGGGCGACGAGGACATTGTCGCTGTAGATCATGACAGTCGCATTATCTAGGAAAACCGGCGCCGTATCTCCAAGGCTACCAATCGGAATTGTTCTCGTGACCCTTGCTGCCCAGACCGAATCTGGCATGAAGTTGCTAGTGACATTCAGTTCCGGGTCGTAATCCGGTGGATCAATCTCAATGGTAGTTTCACAGGCCGATAGTAATATTGCGCAGGCTATAAGTAGTCGGGTAACTGGATCATGAGGAAGCTGTAACAGCCGTAAACTCTGAGTTAGCTTGGTCCAGATGAGCCTAACAGTTTGCATGGAGTCAGCAGGACGGAGGGTACGGTTTTGATTGTCACTCTTCAAAGCTTGCTCTAACGATGAGGAACCGTAGTTCAAGAACTGCGATAATGCCATGTTTGAGTGAATCTGTCGGATCACAGAACGGTCATGTGTATGACTCATAGTCCTAGTAGGATAACTGGTAGCTTATCGCGGGAACTATGGGGAGTAGACTAAACTTTTTGAATACTAAATCACCTGTGCGATCTCGCTCGGCATAGATGCTGAGGGCGTTCCTCCGGTTGTATGTATTGTAGGTGCCGATTGATAATGTTCTTTTCAAACGTGTTCTCGTTCGCTTTATACGAATACTTAAGTCCAGTCGATGATAGGCCGGCATGCGTGCACCATTGCGTGAACTCTGTACACTATACAAGTCAAGCCGGTTCGCTCGTCCCCATGGAAATGCCACGAAAATTTCTGGCTCTGCGAAAATATGGCCGACGGGCAATGTGACGGCCTGACCGGTGCCATAGACCCAGGATGCACTTATATCAAACCATGGTCTAAACTTGTGACTGATGACCAAGGCGGCATCATGACGGCGATCATACCGATAAGGAAACCATGCCCCATGATTTATATCGTCGAATTGCCGACGACTCGACGATAGCGTGTAGCCTATCCAGCCGGTAGTGCGGCCGGATTGCTTTTGGAGAAAAATCTCGCCGCCGTAGGCGACACCGCGTCCGGTCACCACTCGGTCTTCCCACGTCCCAAGGGTAGCGTCGAAAAAGTCGGCGCCCTCTTCGTATTCAATCAGGTTTTGCAATCGCTTGTAGTACCCTTCAATTGAGATCTCAAATTTTCCGCCAGAAATTGAATGAACTGCACCACCGGCAACTTGCATGGACTGCTGAGGCTTGATTCGTGCGGTTGCAGGTACCCACAGGTCTGTGGGTAGAGAGAAGCCACTTGTAGTCGCCAAGAGGTGAATGTACTGCTGCATATATGCTAAGGATGCTTTAAAGCTGGTTTTCGAGTCCAGGCGGAAAAGCGCTCCAATACGCGGTTCAACCGAGTAATAGGTCTTCTGGTCAATCAGAAAGCTTGAGATGTGCACTCCCGTATTGAGGCGTATCCGCGAAGCCAGGCGCCAATCATCTTCAATGTAGGCTTGGAACTCTCTTCCTTTTGATCGCCTGTTTGGGGTAGTTGAGGAATACTCCTTAACATCATTTACCCGATGGATCTCCTCAAAGGCCCCTGTGAGGAAACTGTGCAATTGCCCTCCCAGTCCAAAACGAATATTATGACGGGCATTGGGAATAAACTCCGCGTCAGCACGCGCATGCAGATCGCGAATGCCGGATTCGTACGAAGCATAATACTGACTGTGGTTAACGTCGATATCATTAACTCTATGTGAGACATAACGGTCTTCGTTGGTTGCAAGCAGAGAATAATTTGTGTAACCGACCAGTACATTCGAGAACAATCTCGGCCCAAATATGTGATTCCAGCGGAAGGTGCCCGTCAGATTGCTCCAATTCAGCGCAGTCCGTTCCCAGCTATCATTATCGTTGTAACTATAACGCTCATACAGGCGGTCGTCTCCCGCGTAGCCACTCAGATATATTCGGTCTTTGGGTGTAAGAATAACATTGGTCTTCACATTGAAGTCGTAGAAATAGTACCCGGCCTCTTGATCATCGTTGTTGAGGAAGGGGCGGACAAGTAGGTCGGCATAGGACCGGCGTCCAGCGACAAGGAAGGAAGCACGATCTCGAATGATAGGACCCTCCACGGTTAAGCGTGAAGCAAGGAGTCCAATGGCCCCTGCTCCTGCAAACCGCTTCATATTCCCTTCCTTCATGGTCAGATCGATCACTGAGGAAAGCCGTCCACCGTAACGCGCAGGAAAACCTCCTTTGAGGAGTTGGACATCCTTTATCGCGTCTGGATTAAAGGTGCTCAAAAATCCAAACAGATGGCTGGGGTTATAGATCTGTGTTCCATCAAGCAAATAAAGATTCTGGTCTGGACCACCCCCACGCACATAGAGACCGGTTGAACCTTCCACACCTGACTGAACTCCTGGCAGAAGTTGGATAATGCGCAAGACATCTGTTTCTCCCAGGAGTGACGGAAGAACCTCAACGTTTTGTACAGGCAGTGAGATTCCACTCATTTGTGTTGTCTGAAGTGCTGACTCGACGGAAGCGGTAACCTCTACTTCGTCTAGAGCGAGTGTAGCAGGTACGAGCGAAATATCCAGGCGGAGGTCCTCTTGGGGTAAGTACACGATCACCTGTGGCACGTACGCGACATGATTGACCACCATGCGTACGCTATCACGTTGAAGCGTCAGGCTGTAGTAGCCGTACTGATTGGTTGTTACTCCTACATCTTGTGCAGCTACGTACAACGCAGCCCCGACTACCAGTTCACCAGTCTCGGCATCCGTTACAGTACCGCTCACTGTAATAGGGCTTTCTTGGGCAACAGCAATGGGCAAATGTTGTACGGAAAGGTAAACTGCAGCTGTACATAAGAGTATTAGACGAGGAAGGAATTTTTGCATACAGCAGGGCTATTCGCCGGAAGAGATGAGGAATGTGGCTTCGCTCACGGAGCTTTCTTGGTACCCATACCTGATTGCTTTTGCGCGAAGGGTGGTGGTTTTATCAATCCTGAGTGGAGTAGAAAAAAGCAACCAATCTCCCTCCGTGCCCGTTTTGTCGACAATTGCGTATGCGATTGAGGCGCCTTGCGTTCCGCTGTACATCGTTATGTCGATGGGATCGTGAAAAATCCCGCCGCTTTGTGTGTGATCCAGACTGCCAGTCTGGATCGCCGTGCGTGGGGTAGCTTGCGGCAGCATGATTGGTGCACCCGTAATTGGTTGTTCTCCGTTTGGCCACATTGATTCAACCATGTCCAGTTCAGATCTGAAACCCCAGTCCCCACTCGTCGCAATCCAACTATCCAGTGCCTGCTGCATGCGTAAGAGCTCATCCTTGTGTGTTGGATTGTACGCAAGATTGCGAAGTTCATATGGATCCTCAATCGTGTCATAAAGCTCGTGAACCGGGCGGCGTGTACGCATCCAAAGCGTTTGGGGGCCGGTTAGTACACCTTCTGCATGCAGTCTGAAGAGCTCTTGCATAGTAGGCATTACGTTCGCGTAGGCCATCCAGAGCGTATATGGTTTTTCCGTCCGATAGTTGCGGATATATTTGTATCGCGTATCCCGAACAGCTCGTACCAGGTCGTACTGCTCATCGAAGCGATCCCTTGCCGCGTACACGTATTCGTGTGGAGGCTTATTACCGGCGAATTCCCCCAAAATGGCCCGTCCCTGCATGTGGGCCAGCGGCTCAATCCCTGCCATTGAAAGTACAGTAGGAGCGAGATCCAGAAAGCTCACAAGCTCCTCATTAACACCAGGTGTCTGTCCAGGTGTATGGATGATCATCGGAACATGCAGGCCGGAATCGTACAGCCACCGTTTATGACGCGGTAATCCATCACCGTGATCGCTCCAGAAAAAGACGATTGTATTGTCCAGTAGGCCATCCTCCTCCAATTGATCAAGAATCATGCCAGCCTGAGTATCCATAGTTGCGATATTGTCGTATTGCTGTGCAATATCGCGTCGCACGACGGGCGTGTCTGGGTAATAGGGCGGCACGATAACCGCATCAGGATCGGTTGAGAGCGGTGCAGGCGGAGGCGGTGCTGCTGCAGCGGGTAGTCCCATGGCTTCAAAGGCTGCTGCAGGATCCGGCCAGATACGACTCTCGTGCGTTGTCGTAAAATTGAACACCGAAAAGAAAGGTTGATCGGGATCCCGGCGGTTACGCCAGTGAGCCTCAGAGCTGGATTCATCCCAGGCTGTGATTGGGGTTTCGAACTGATAGTCCTCCTTCACATTATTGGTAGTGTAGTAGCCAGCTGCACGCAGGTATTCCGTAAAGGTCTTTACATAATGGGGAGGGACCACGCTGTACGGTGTGGGTTCGGGTGCAAAAGGGGCGCCAGAGAGAGTCCGCATGTGATGCGCCCCAAGACTGACCTGGTGTATGCCGGTGATAATGGCTGCACGGCTGGGAGAGCAGACCCCCGCGGTGGTAAATACATGTGTGTAGCGTGTGCTACGGCTGGCAAGTGAGTCCAAGTGAGGGGTTCGGGCAACGGTATCCCCATAGGCCCCGAGCCTCGGTCCCATATCTTCAGCCGATATCCAGACGATATTTGGACGTTCTAGAAGAAGCAGTTCCTCAACTGTGAGTTCTGGCCCGGCACACGCGCACAATAGAAAAGGAAGGGGCCAAAGGCGTACATGTAAGCTCATATGTCAGTACTGTCGGGTTCGATTGGGTTCAGGCTTAGACCGGTATTGATGTATAGTTCAGGCACGGCAGATTGCAAACGCTCTACCCCTGCCTCGGTGGTATTTGTTTGCCAGAGATAGAGTGACTTCAGCTCGGGTAATTGTTCAAGATGGATCAGTCCCGAATCGGACACTGCTGTACCATAAAGGTTTAGATACTCCAGAAACTCCAAGTCGCTCAGATGCGCCAATCCGTCATCTGTAACCGAAGTTTGCTGTAGATGTAGGCGCGTCACATGTGGCAGATCTGCGATCACCGCCACCAGATCGTCTCCAGCCTGGGAGCGTCCAAGATCAAGCCATGCGATATTGGGGGCGAGGCGTGATAGAGCTCCGCGCAACTCACTCGTGCCGGTGCATGCTTCCAGGTCCATGCAGCGCACCTGCAGGTAGGGTTCATCTTCAGCCAGGGGGGTTACTGATAATCCTAGGTTAGCGAGTGCAACTATGTCCATAGAATCCGGCAGACCGGTATCCAGTGCAAAGATTCCGGTCCGAATTTCGTCCAGTCCCATACCGTCCACAATAGTTTGAACAACGGGTGACCATTCAGCGTCGGGAAGGAGTTCCTCAAAAGAGGCTCCTGAGTCAATCCACCATCTCAGCAGCTCGGCTTCCGCCACTGACAGCTGTGGGCTCTCGACAGGTGGCATATGATCGTCCGAACTGAGCGGTAGCCACACGCGGTGAATAAGCTCACTCTCATGCGCGCGACCAGCGATAATGGGTGGTCCATCATCTCCTCCCTCGCTGATAAATTCGGGGGTATCCAAACGCAGTCCACCCCGTTGGGCGTCAGCACCATGACACGAGACACACCTGGATTCTAGGATGGGGGCAATCAGCGCTGTATACGTGGTAGTTTCAGCAGGATTATCCAACTGGAGTCGTCCGATATCGGCTTTTTTGGATAGTCCCGCAATCTGGCGCAAGCCATCAGGCATATAGCGGGATAAGTAATCCGGGCCATGTGTCAGCGTACTACCCAGATGTCCGGCAAGTGCAACCACCAACAGCAGTAGGCCTAACGATATACCGTACACACGACGTTCCCAGTGCTTAAGCCAGCGTTCAGAGAGGCCCGGCCAGGCTTTGTACAGGTAGGCCAGCGAAGCAAACAGGACGACCAGAATGCCCATGCGCTTATGCCAAGCCAGTTGACTGGCGGCATAGCCGCCACCTTGGGCCAGGTACAGGCCGACAATGACGGCTAGGATAGAGCTCCAGACGCCAATATACAGGAGTGCCAGAATCCCTGTATCATACCGTCCCCGCCAGGCAGACCTGCGTGAAAGACACTCAAGCAGGGTAGCGACCACTAGGATCCCAATCGGTAGATGCACAACGACCGGGTGGAATCGTCCCAGGAACAGGCTAAAGTCACTTGGTCGGCCAGAACCCGGTACCATTATCAGCATAACCGCCAGAAAGGCGAGGCCTGCACACAGCCAAAACACGGATTGCTTCATAGCGTCAACAGAAAGAGGGTTTTATGCCAAGACTTGGTGCACAACATGTCCGTGCACATCGGTTAAGCGAAAATCTCGGCCTTGGAAGGGATAAGTTAGTCGCAGGTGATCAAACCCAAGCAGATGCAGGATCGTGGCTTGCAGGTCGTGGACATGTACCTGACCGCTCACGGCGCTATATCCGATTTCGTCTGTTTCACCATGTGTGATGCCGCCCTTAACCCCGCCACCGGCCATCCACATCGTATAGGCGTCGCTGTGATGATCCCGGCCGACAAAGGGATTGTCTGTACCCGAGCGGTTTTCCAGCATTGGCGTTCGCCCAAATTCTCCACCCCAGATCACCAGGGTTTCTTCAAGCAGACCGCGCTGTTCCAGATCTTCCAGGAGTGCAGTAACCGGGCGATCAGTTTCGCGGCAGCGCTCCAGGAAGCCCCCGTTCAGGGCCTCACTTTCTCCCGCACCGTGCGAGTCCCAGCCCCAGTGAAACAACTGAACGAAGCGAACGCCCCGTTCCACCAGCCTTCGTGCGAGAAGGCAGTTATTACTGAATGCCGTTTCGCCGGGAGCGGTGCCGTACAGCTCATGTATGTAGGCAGGCTCACGGCTGATATCCATGGCTTCCGGTACAGAGGTCTGCATGCGGAAAGCCATTTCATACTGCGCAATGCGTGTGAGAATTTCGGGATCACCAATTTCCTCGTACTGTTGCTGGTTGATCGTATTAATGGCATCAATGGATTTACGCCGCAGGTTACGCGGCACACCCTCCGGGTCGCCCAAAAACAAGACCGGATCCCCTTTGGTTCTGCACTGCACACCTTGGTAAACTGTGGGCAGAAAGCCACTTCCATACACACTGGCTCCCGCGTCCGGTGCAGCTCCTCCGGAAAGCAGCACGACAAATGCAGGCAGGTTCGCGTTCTCAGTACCAAGCCCATAAGTCACCCAGGACCCCATGCTCGGGCGGCCAAGCCGGGGGCTCCCTGAATGGACTAATAGTTGTGCTGGAGCATGGTTGAATTCATCAGTGCGCATGGCCTTGAGGAAGGCAATCTTATCAGCGACACGCCCTAGGTGCGGTAGATGATCCGAGATCCAGGCGCCCGACTCTCCGTGCTGACGGAAAGTGGCCTGTGGTCCCAACATTTTTGGTACGCCCCGGATGAATGCGAAGCGCTTGCCTTCCAGGAGCGATTCGGGACAGTCCTGGCCATGCAGCCGCGCGAGTGTGGGCTTGTAGTCAAATAACTCCAATGGAGAGGGACCGCCGGCCATATGCAAAAAGATCACACGTTTAGCACGTGGTGCAAAATGTGGTTTGAGCGGTGCCAACGGATCGGGAGAGCCGGTCGGGTCAGCTGCTCCGACTGCACCAAGTGAGGCAAAAGCCATAGCTCCGAGTCCGGCACCCGCGGACTTCAGGAAGTGGCGACGCGTAACGTGCCCCAGATATGCGTGTTGGGCTTCTTTAGCAAGACTCATGTTGAATCGAAGAACGTTCCAGCCGTAACCATAAGCAATTGAATTTAGGGCGAATACTGCATTGTGTCCATTAGCATTTACCAGAGGTGCCGCACTGTATTACTCTTTCATAATGAACTGATCGAGATTAAGGATCGCATTAGCGACAACGGTTAAGCCCGCCAATTCAGCAGATCCCTGGTCTCCGGTTAATGTAGTGACATCGTCATCGTGTTCCGTATAGTGGGTCATGGCGTCGTTATATAGGGACCCGAGTGTGTCGAGAACCTTCTCGTCTGGTGCTACTCCTATGGCGTACGTATATCCCGCTTCAAGAGGATTTTCGGAATCAAGCATGCGTTGGGCCAATGCTTGTGCTGCCTCAATAAATACAGGATCATTCAGCGAAACCAAGGCCTGCAGGGGCGTGTTGGTTCTTATCCTTCGAGATACGCAGAACTCACGGCTGGGGCTGTCAAATGTCGCCATAGACGGGTACGGTACAGTGCGCCGCCAGTACGTATAAATTCCGCGCCTGTACCGATCATTCCCTTGACTGGTTTGCCACCGGCGGGCGTCGTAAGGGTTATTCCAGAGCCCTTCTGGTTGAGGTGGCATTACACTTGGACCGAACATTGCAGGACTTAGCAGCCCGCTCACATAGAGTGCTTGGTCCCGAATCTGCTCTGCACTCAGACGGAAACGGGCGCCCCGGGCCAATAGCCGGTTGCGAGGATCTTTGGCTTCCAGTTCACCGGTCACGCGTGAGGACTGCCTATACGTTGAAGAAATCACCACAGAACGCAGGAATGATTTGACGCTCCAGGAGTGATCCTCCATAAAGCTGACGGCCAAGTAGTCCAGCAGGTCTGGATGGGAGCGCTCAAGCCCCTGAGTCCCAAAATCTTCCAGCGATTCGATGAGGCCAATCCCAAAGAGCTGCTCCCAGAATCGATTTACCGTTACCCGTGCAGTGAGCGGATTTTCACGGCTAACCAGCCATCGCGCCATTCCCAGACGGTTACGGGGTGCATCCTCCGGCATAGGAGGTAATGCATTGGGTGTGTTGGGTTCAACCGGTTCCCCTTTCAGTAGGAAGCTCCCTCGCTCAAACACATGCGTACGTCGCCGGAAGGGGAGCTCCTGCATGATGGGTGTATGGACTGCGTTTAATGTCCGCAGTACCTGCTCCTTTTCTACTTTTTCAGAACGCAGACGCTCAAGTTGAGGATCATCACTGACACTGGCGTAAATATGGTCCAGAGTCCGTTGTTGACCATCCCCCCGCTGTTCTTCCGGAGTGGCCACAACCCGCTTGACTTCGTTTTGAAGCATAAGTCGGACGCGGCCAATGATTTCAGGTTGGTCCAGAGTGGTTTCCCATGCACGTCGCTCTTCAGCCAGAGCATGAGAGCGTACGCGGGCAATGATGTCTTCTTCCAGTTGCGCAATATCCTCTATGAGCTCACTTCCTTCATCGGCAACCTCTTCCTCAAACAACGGGAGGGTTGGGTACTCGCTGTCCAGATCTCGATCGGCGGTGCTGTTGAAGAAGGTAAAGAATTCGTAGTACTCCTCGTGGGTGAATGGGTCATATGGGTGGCCGTGGCACTGAACACAGGCGAATGAGGTTCCCTGCCATACCTCCCAGGTTGTATTCACGCGATCAATGACTGCTGCAACACGAAATTCTTCATCGTCAGTTCCTCCTTCCGTGTTGGTCATGGTGTTGCGGTTAAAAGCTGTAGCTATACGCTGGCTTTCAGTTGCATTCGGCAGAAGATCCCCTGCTAACTGTTCAATCGTGAACTGATCGAATGGCAGATCATCGTTTAAGGCCTGGATGACCCAATCCCGATAACGCCAAATAGTCCGGCCTATATCTTTCTCATATCCCTTGGAGTCAGCATATCTTGCCAAGTCCAGCCACATGGCTGCCCAGCGTTCTCCGTATGTGGGGGAGGCCTGCAGCGAGTCTACGTAGGTCTCGTAGGATCCTCCGTCTACACAGATTTGTCTCACGTCTTCCGGTTTGGGGGGCAGGCCAACCAGATCCAGTGTGACTCTCCGGACGAGCACTGGGCATTCTGCTTCGGGGGAGGGTGACAGCCCTTCCTCATCCAGACGTGAGAGTATAAAGTGATCTAGTGGCTCACTCGGCCATGCGGGATCAGATACACCCGGTAATGCGGGTCGCTCGGGGGTAACGTAAGCCCAGTGATCCTCCCATTGTGCGCCTTCTGCAATCCAAGTGTGCAGGGTTTGGATTTGCTCGGGTGTGAGCGGGTCATCATCCTGAGGCATCCGGTGTTTCGGGTCCGTATGTGAAACGCGTCGCAGCAGTTCGCTTTCGGCGGGCTTAAGAGGTACGACAGCACGTTCGCCCGATTCTGCTGCGGCAAGTGCTTCGTGCCGGAAGAGCAAGCTTAGGTCCCCTTGGCGGCGGATGCCCCCATGACAATTCACGCACCGCTCGTTCAGTATAGGGCGAATCTGCTCATTAAAACTAACCTCTGGAGCACGGCTACAGCCGACGAACATTAACATGGCAGCTGCAATCAGAATGTACCCGGTAATGAAGCGGTTCATGCTATCAGAGGTTTTACGACGGTGCCGTGTACATCCGTAAGGCGGTAACGACGGCCCTGATACTTGAAGGTAAGCCGCTCATGATCAATTCCTAGGAGATGCATCAGGGTTGCTTGCAAATCATGCACATGCACCGGATCGCGAACTACATTATAGCCAAGATCATCAGTCTCACCGTAGCTGAAACCGGAGCGTAAACCTCCACCAGCCATCCAGAGTGTGAAACATCTAGGATGATGATCACGACCGTAATCCACATCTGTAAGGCGTCCCTGGCAGTAATTAGTGCGCCCAAACTCTCCACCCCAAATGACTAAGGTATCGTCAAGCATACCCCGTTGTTTGAGGTCCTGCACAAGTGCAGCCGAGGGTTGATCGGTTTCCCCTGACTGGACTCTAATGCCGGATGGCAGTCCTCCGTGATGATCCCATCCCTGATGGAAGAGCTGGATAAAGCGTACGCCCCGTTCTGCCAGACGCCGGGCCAAAAGACAGTTGGCGGCAAAGGTACCGGGTTCCCGGGCATCTTCGCCGTAAAGATCAAAGATATAGTCCGGTTCATTGGAAAGGTCCATAACATCGGGTACAGATGTCTGCATACGATAGGCCATTTCGTACTGAGCGATCCGTGACTCAATGCGCTCCCATCCGGGCGCTCCTTCTTTCAACTGATGCAATTCCCGAAGGCGGTCGAGCTGCATTCGTCGTTGTTTTGAAGAGACACCATCAGGATTGCCTAGGTAAAGTACAGGATCCATGCCGCTTCTGAACTGCACTCCCTGGTGCTGGGATGGGAGAAACCCATTCCCCCAGAGTCGGGCATAGAGTGGCTGGCCCCCCTTGTCTTTAGTAATGAGCACGCAAAATGCAGGCAGGTTATCGTTTTCTGTTCCGAGTCCGTAGCTGAGCCATGATCCGAATGATGGCCGACCCGCGATCTGTGATCCCGTAAGAAAGAATGTAATCGCCGGATCATGATTGATTGCTTCGGTATGCATGGATTTCACGAAGCATAATTCATCCACAATCCCTGCAGTATGCGGCATCAATTCGCTCACCCAGGTTCCGCTCTCCCCATGTTGACCAAAAGAAAAGTGTGAGCGGGCCAGGGGCAACGTGTTCTGGAAGCCTGTCATGCCGGTAAGCCGCTGTCCTTTGCGGACGGATTCGGGCAGCTCCTGCCCGTGCATGGCATTAACCTGTGGCTTATAGTCGAATAGTTCAAACTGCGAGGGGCCACCGCTCTGGAACAAATAAATAATACGCTTTGCGCGCGGGATCAAATCCGTCCCAGTGGCCAGGGCCGGATTTACTAGCGAGGACAACGCGAGCCCGCCCAGCCCCATGCCAAGACGCCCCAGAAACTCCCTGCGAGTGCTGAGAGGATCATAATTACCACACGCATGCATCAGTATTTCTCAATAACTTCATCAAAGGATAATAATGCATTGGCAACCATGGTATGTGCAGCCCATTCAACGGGGCTCAGTCCCGCTTGCAGTTGAGACTCCCCGGTTTCCAATAGCTGTCTAGCCGCTTCGGGATCCTTGGAAAATTCCTCAAGCTGTTCGGTGTATAGTGATTGCAATGCTTTCGTTTCGGATGGATCTGGACTTCGTCCGGTTAACAGTCTAAATCCCAACGCAATTTGATCTTCAAGTGTTTCCATTCCGAGCATGCGGGCGGCTATATGACGGGATGCTTCGACATACTGCGGGTCATTGAGCAGAACCAGGGCCTGCATAGGGGTCGCCGTACGCTGACGCCGCATCACACATTGTGCACGTGTTGGCATGTCAAACGTGATCAGGGAAGGAGGCGGGGAAGTGCGCTTGAAGAAGGTGTATAGTGTGCGCCGATAAAGGTCGGAGCCCGAGCCCTGCTCATACCTGATCCCGGACTTTTCCTGCCAGAGTCCTCCTGGTTGATACGGTTTAACTGCAGGTCCACCAAGCGTTCGGTCGAGAAGTCCACTGACTGCAAGTGCCTGATCGCGCACCATCTCTGCACTCAGGCGAAGTCTGGGGCCTCGTGCGAACAACTTATTGTCGGGGTCAAGATCCAGAAGTTCAGGGGTAGCTTCAGATTGCTGGCGATAGGTGGCACTCGTCACGATCAGGCGCTGCATAGCTTTGATGTCCCATCCCGAGTTAACGAATGTCGTGGCCAGATAATCCAGCAGTTCAGGGAAGGAGGGCAAGGCGCCCTGTCGTCCAAAATCTTCAGGTGTGGAGACAATGCCGGTTCCAAAGTACTTCTGCCAATACCGATTCACTGCAACCCGGGCAGTAAGAGGATGCTCTGGATGAAAGAGCCATCTGGCCAAACCGAGTCGGTTTTGAGGTGCACCATCGGGGAAAGGCAGGATGGCATCTGGTGTGTGCGGTTCAACGTGCTCCCCCTTTGCGTCGTACAGGCCACGGTTCAATATGTACGCTGGTCGTGCGGAGGACATCTCCTCAGTGACCATGATTGCCGGGATACCTTCAAGGAGGGTGTTCTCCTGTTCGCGCAGGGTCTGGAGGGCAGCCTGTGCGCGCTGCCAAGGCATCACCTCATGTGCCAGATACCATTGAAAAAGATCGTGTCGATCCGGGGTCGCTTCTGTTCTCCCTGCCAGGCGCGCAACCTCAAAGCCGTACAGCCTCTGATCGTACAGGCGCAATTCATCAACAGCTCCGTTGCGCAGGCCGCTCTCTTCGTGTCGGTATGCGATTTGCAGGGGGACCTTAATACTTTCGTACGTGATATGTCGGGTAAGACCATCACGAACGGTTTCTACATCGGCGAGGAGTCCATTGAGGTACAGGCGCACACCGGAGGCGCGGCTAGATCCATCGTAGGTCATGGCTACATGCGCCCATTCTCCGAGCGGGAGGGTATCAATTGTTTGGATGCGCAAGGCATTTTGGGGCCACATATGGGCCAGTTGCGCCACGAGGCGACCATCCAGGAGTACAAGCTCCCAGCCGCGGCTCCCGACAGGCAGTGCAGCCAGCGTGCGATGCACGATGGCACCTGTATCTTCTCCCGGATTGATCCAGAGACTTACGGTGAAGGGTTGTGTTCGCCGGAATTCACCCATATCTGCGAAGGAGAAACCGCTCTGACCGTCAAAGGCCATTGCCCGCCCCTGGTACCCAGGCACTATATCTGGGGTGAAGACGGCTGTCCCCTGTTTGCCATCATGGCATGGTAATGTTGGTCCGTTCAGGCGTTCAAACTCGCAGGCAAGAATGGGTCTGGGGTCGGTATCCGGCGGTAATGAAGGGTACCGGGAAGTAAAGCCCAGCCTTGACATTTCCGCTATATTGCCAACTGCACGCTCGGCTGATTCAATCTCATGTGCGAGACGATCCAGTTCCTCCTGATCATCCGGCGTAGGCAGATCCAGTGCGGGCACGGGCACTGCATACGGTGAAATCTGCCCGGACTCATCCACATTGTTAAAAAAACTGAAGAGCCCATAGTAGTTGGCTTGCGTAATCGGATCGTACTTGTGATCGTGGCAGCGTGCACATTCAAGGGTCAGGCCCATGAATGCCGCCCCCATCGTATTGACGCGATCCGCCACATATTCCGTGCGTAACTCTTCTTCAATAATGCCCCCTTCGTTAGTCTGGCGATGGTTACGGTTGAAGGTGGTCGCCAGCCGTTGGTTCAGCGTTGCATTTGGCAGCAGGTCTCCCGCAAGCTGCCAGGTTGCGAACTTATCAAAGGGCAAGTTCTGGTTGTAGGCTTCAACGACCCAGTCTCTCCACGGCCACACGTACCGATCCCCATCAATCTGATATCCATCTGTGTCCGCGAATCTAGCGATATCCAGCCACATAGAAGCCATGTGCTCTCCATAAGCAGGGGAGTCAAGCAGCCGATCAACAGACTTTTCATAGGCATGAACAGAGGTATCTGCACGAAAAGCGTCTAGTTCCTCCAACGTCGGGGGAAGGCCAGTTAGGTCAAGTGTAACGCGTCGAAGGAGCGTACCTGGATCTGCCTCTTGAGCCGGGGTCAGCCCTTCCGACTCAAGACGTGCGAGCGTAAAGTGGTCAATTCCGTTGTTTGGCCAATCTGATTGTTGGACGGCCGGCAGCGGTAGATCGGCAGCCGGCAGGAAGCTCCAGTGTGGCTTCCATTCGGCTCCCTGCTCAATCCAGCGGCTGAGGAGTGCAATTTCGTGGTCAGATAGCGAAAGATTCGATTCCAGCGGGGGCATGCGCACCTCTGGATCATCGGAGTGAATACGGAAATGCAGCCGGCTCTTTCTGAGGCTTCCCGGTACGACAGCATATCCACCGGAAGCGAGACGCTGCTGCTTTGCCCCAGCCTCCTCATCCAGACGCAGGCCGGCCTGCCGTGCGTTGGCATCAGGACCATGGCAGGCGTAACAGCGGTCCGAAAGGATCGGCCGGACATGATAATTGTAGTCAACTACTTCCGGCAACGTTGCATCCCGTGGATGCAGTTCGCTCCCGCACCCGGCTGTCATAAGCAGGGTTATGCAAACCGCAAAAGGGATGATTTCAGGCCAGGAGATCCTTAACCACATGGCCATGCACATCTGTTAGTCTATATCGGCGGCCCTGATATCTAAAGGTAAGTCGCTCATGATCAATTCCAAGCAGATGCATCAGGGTTGCTTGCAAATCATGAACATGCACCGGGTCGCGAACTACATTATAGCCAAGATCATCCGTCTCGCCATAGCTGAAACCGGATCGCATGCCTCCACCCGCCATCCACAGTGTAAAACATCGTGGATGGTGATCACGGCCGTAATCTACATCTGTAAGGCGTCCCTGGCAGTAATTGGTACGCCCAAACTCTCCGCCCCAGATGACCAGGGTATCGTCCAGCATGCCCCGCTGTTTGAGGTCCCGCACGAGTGCAGCCGAGGGCTGGTCGGTTTCCCTTGACTGGACTTGAATACCGGATGGCAGTCCCCCATGATGATCCCATCCCTGATGGAAGAGCTGGATAAAGCGTACACCCCGCTCAGCTAAGCGCCGGGCCAAAAGACAGTTGGCGGCAAAGGTGCCGGGCTCCCGGGCATCTTCGCCGTAGAGATCAAAGATATAATCCGGCTCATTGGAAAGGTCCATCACATCGGGCACAGAGGTTTGCATACGATAGGCCATTTCGTACTGAGATATCCGTGACTCAATACGCTCCCATCCGGGCGCGCCTTCTTTCAGTTGATGCAACTCCCGAAGGCGGTCAAGTTGCATTCGTCGTTGTTTTGAAGAGACGCCATCAGGGTTGTTCAGATAAAGCACGGGATCCATTCCGCTTCTGAACTGCACTCCCTGGTGTTGCGATGGCAGGAACCCATTCCCCCAAAGTCGGGCATAGAGTGGTTGTCCTCCCTTGTCTTTGGTGATGAGCACACAAAATGCAGGCAGGTTATCGTTTTCTGTTCCGAGTCCGTAGCTGAGCCATGATCCGAATGATGGCCGACCCGCGATCTGTGATCCCGTAAGAAAGAATGTAATCGCCGGATCATGATTGATCGCTTCGGTATGCATGGATTTCACGAAGCATAATTCATCCACAATCCCTGCAGTATGCGGCATCAATTCGCTCACCCAGGTTCCACTCTCCCCATGTTGAGCAAAAGAAAAGTGTGAGCGGGCCAGGGGCAACGTGTTCTGGAAGCCAGTCATGCCGGTAAGCCGCTGTCCCTTGCGGACAGATTCCGGCAGTTCCTGCCCGTGCATGGCGTTAACCCGCGGCTTATAGTCGAACAACTCGAACTGCGAAGGTCCGCCGCTCTGGAACAGATAAATGATACGTTTAGCGCGCGGGATTAAATCTGGCCCATCGGCCAGGGCCGGGTTCACGAGCGAAGACAGCGCGAGCCCACCCAGCCCCATGCCAAGGCGCCCCAGAAATTCCCTGCGAGTGCTGAGAGGATTATAATTACAACACTCATGCATCAGTACTTCTCAATAGCCTCATCAAAAGATAACAATGCATTGGCGACCATTGTATGTGCGGCCCATTCAATGGAACTCAGTCCCACTTGCAGTTGAGACTCACCGGTCTTCAGCAATTGTCTTGCTGCTTCGGGTTCCGTAGAAAATGCTTCAAACTGTTCAGTATACAGTGTCTTCAATGCTTCCGTTTCGGGCGAGTCCGGGTTGCGTCCTGTCAACAGTCTGAAGCCCAGCGCAATTTGATCTTCAAGCGTCTCCATTCCGAGCATACGGGCAGCTATATGACGGGCTGCTTCCACGTACTGTGGATCATTGAGCAGAACCAGGGCCTGCATAGGGGTAGCCGTACGCTGACGACGCATCACACATTGTGCACGTGTTGGCATGTCAAACGTGATCAGGGAAGGAGGCGGAGAAGTACGCTTGAAGAATGTATATAATGTGCGTCTGTAGAGGTCAGGACCTGAACCCTGCTCATATCGGATACCGGCTTTTTCCTGCCAGAGCCCTTTCGGCTGGTACGGTTTAACTGCGGGTCCACCGAGTGTTCGGTCAAGAAGTCCACTGACTGCAAGTGCCTGGTCGCGCACCATCTCTGCACTCAGGCGAAGTCGAGGGCCTCGTGCGAACAACGTATTATCAGGATCAAGGCCCAGGAGTTCAGGGGTAGCTTCAGATTGCTGGCGGTAGGTGGCGCTCGTTAAGATCAGGCGCTGCATAGCCTTGATGTTCCATCCCGAGTCAACGAATGTCGTGGCCAGATAGTCCAGCAGTTCAGGGAAGGATGGTAAGGCTCCCTGGCGTCCAAAATCTTCAGGAGTTGACACAATGCCAGTTCCGAAGTACTTTTGCCAGTACCGGTTCACTGCAACCCGGGCAGTAAGTGGGTGCTCTGGATGAAACAGCCACCTAGCCAAACCGAGGCGGTTTCGTGGTAGATCATCGGGTAAACGCAGGATGGCTTCCGGTGTGTGTGCTTCAACGGGATCCCCCTTTGCATCGTACTGACCGCGGTTCAATATGTATGCTGGTCGCGGGGAGGACATCTCCTCGGTGACCATGATTGCCGGGATATCTTCGAGGAGTGTGTTCTCTTTCTCGCGCAGAGTTTGGAGGACAGCCTGTGCGCGCTGCCAAGGCATCACCTCATGTGCTAGATACCATTGAAAAAGGTCGTCTCTATCCGGGACCACATCCTTTTTCTCCGCCAGGTGTGCAACCTCAAATCCATAGAGCATCCGATCGTACAGGCGCAGCTCATCAACAGCTCCGTTGCGCAGACCGCTATCGCGGAATCGGTATGCGATTTGCAGGGGTACATTCATATTTTCGTACGTGATGTGTCGGGTAAGACCATCACGAACTGTTTCTACCTTGGTAAGGAGGCCATTGACGTACAGGCGTACACCGGAGGCGCGGCTGGATCCATCGTAGGTCATAGCTACGTGAGTCCAATCTCCAAGCGGGAGGGTGTCGATTGTTTTGATGCGCAAGGCATTTTCGGGCCACATATGGGCCAGTTGGGCGACAAGGTGACCGTCCAGGAGTGCAAGCTCCCAGCCGCGGCTTCCAGCATCAAGTGCAGCTTGTGTGCGATGTACGATAGCGCCTGTATCTTCTCCCGGATTGATCCAGAGGCTGACTGCAAAGGGTTGTGTTCGCCGGAACTCGCCCATACCTGCAAAAGAGAAACCACTCTCACCATCAAAAGCCATTGCCTGGCCCCGGTGGCCAGGCACCACATCTGGAGTGAAGACGACAGTCCCCTGTATGCCATCATTGCACTGTAACGTTTGTCCGCTCAGACGCTCAAACTCGCAGGCGAGAATGGGCTTCGGATCGGTATCTGGTGGTAGTGGTTGATCCCAAGAGGCAAAACTGTTCCTTGACACTTCGGCTAGATCACTAACCGCACGCTCAGCTGCTTCGATCTCTCGTGCAAGGCGATCCAGCTCCTCCCGCTTGTCAGGCGTAGGCAGATCCAGCGCGGGTACGGGCACCGCATTTGTAAAATGCGAAGTCTGTCCGGACTCATCCACATTGTTAAAAAAGCTAAAGAGCCCATAGTAGTTGGCTTGCGTGATCGGATCGTATTTGTGATCGTGGCAGCGTGCGCACTCGAGGGTTAGGCCCATGAAAGCCGCCCCCACCGTATTAACGCGATCAGCCACGTACTCTGTACGGAACTCTTCTTCGATACTGCCCCCTTCGTTGGTTTGTCGGTGGTTACGGTTGAAGGTGGTAGCCAGTCGTTGATTCAGCGTTGCATTCGGCAGTAGGTCCCCCGCAAGCTGCCAGGTCCCGAACTCATCAAAGGGAAGATTCTGATTATAGGCTTCCACGACCCAGTCTCTCCACGGCCACACGTACCGGTCTCGATCATTTTGATACCCATGCGTGTCCGCGTATCTGGCGATGTCAAGCCACATAGAGGCCATATGCTCTCCATAAGCTGCTGAGTTAAGCAGCCGATCTACAACCGTTTCGTAGGCATGGGCAGATGTATCCGCAAGAAAAAGGTCCAGTTCGTCCAGTGTTGGGGGGAGACCGGTTAAGTCGAGTGTGACCCGTCGAAGGAGCGTGCCCGGGTCTGCCTCTGGAGCGGGAGTCAGTCCTTTCGACTCGAGACGCGACAGCGTAAAGTAGTCAATTCCGTTGTTCGGCCAATCCGATTGCTGAACAACCGGCAGGGGTAAATCTGCGGCCGGCAGGAAGCTCCAATGTGGTTTCCATTCAGCTCCCTGCTCAATCCATCGGCCGATGAGTGCAATTTCGTGGTCAGACAGCGAGAGGTTTGATTCCAGTGGGGGCATGCGTACCTCCGGGTCATCGGAGCGAATACGCGAATACAGACGACTCTTTCTGAGACTCCCCGGTACAATAGCATGTCCACCGGAAGCAAGGCGTTCTCGCTTTGCCCCGGCCTCCTCATCCAAGCGCAGGTCGGCCTGCCGCGCGTTGGCGTCAGGACCATGGCAGGCATAACAGCGGTCCGAAAGGATCGGTCGGATATGGAAGTTGTAGTCGACGACTTCCTGCAAGGCCGCATCCTGTGGACGTAGTTCGCCCCCGCATCCGGCTGTAATGAGCAGCGTTATGCAAACTACAGCGCCGATGATTTCAGGCCAAGAGATCCTTAACCACATGGCCATGCACATCTGTTAGTCTATACCGGCGCCCCTGATGACGATACGTGAGCCGTTCATGTTCAATGCCCAGCAAGTGAAGGACTGTTGCCTGGAAGTCGTGTACATGGACGGGATTCTGTGTGATGTTGTATCCCAGTTCATCGGTGGCTCCGTAAGTAAGGCCAGGTTTGACACCGCCTCCGGCCATCCAGATGGTGAAGCATCGCGGATGGTGGTCTCGTCCGTAGTTCGTTTCTGTGAGTGTGCCCTGCGAATAATTTGTACGGCCGAATTCGCCACCCCAGATGACCAGCGTGTCGTTCAGTAGCCCTCTTTGTTTCAGGTCGGTGACCAGTGCTGCGGACGGTTGGTCGGTATCCTTGCATTGCAGTGCAATGTCGTGCGGCAGGTTGCCGTGCTGATCCCAACCCATATGGTAGAGTTGAATAAAACGCACATCCCGCTCAGCAAGGCGGCGCGCCAAGAGACAGTTGGCTGCATAAGTCCCTGGTGTGCGCGCAGCTTCTCCGTAGAGCTCGAACGTCGCTTCGGGCTCGTCCGACAGGTCGGTTACATCGGGCACAGAAGTTTGCATCCGGTAGGCCATTTCGTATTGGGCAATGCGTGACCGGACTTCTGGATCTCCACTCACGTCGTAATGCATTTCGTTCAGACGGGCCAAGTGTTTGAGCATACTGCGCCGGTCACTGGCATTCAGTCCGGGCGGGTTATTCAGGTATAAAACTGGATCCCCTCCTGCACGAAACTGTACTCCCTGATGCAGAGCTGCCAGAAATCCGTTACCCCATAGACGTGAATAGATAGGTTGTGGGCGCTGGAGCCCACGGGACAAGAGTACACAGAAAGTAGGCAGGTCCTCGTTCGAGCTGCCCAGACCATAACTCAGCCAGGCTCCCATACTGGGGCGACCGGGTTGCTGTGAGCCGGTTTGAAAGAAGGTAATGGCCGGGTCATGATTGATTGCCTCGGTGTACATAGACCGTACAATGCAGAGTTCATCGGCAATCTTGGCGGTGTACGGCAACAGATCACTGATCCATGCACCGCTGTTGCCGTGCTGTGCAAACGGATAAATGGTAGGTGCTAGGGGCAGCGAGTTCTGATAGGCGGTCATGCCGGTCAGGCGCTGTCCCATCCGGATGGATTCCGGCAGATCCTGACCTCTTCTATGATGCAGCGTGGGCTTATAGTCAAAGAGTTCAAGTTGGGAAGGTCCACCGCTCTGGAAGAGATAAATCACCCGACGCGCCTTGGGGGCAATATGAGGCGAGTTCAGAATTCCTCGGAAGGCTGAGCCCACAGCCAATTGATCGGATGTTTGTGCACATCCCATCAGGGATGCGAGGGCTGCTCCGCCTATTCCAAGACTTAGCTTTGAAAAGAAATGCCGGCGGTTCATGCAACACCCGGCATCATAGAAAGGGTCACTCATCGGTATTGAGCTTCATCCAGGTTCAGGATTGTACTAGTTACAACAGTCATGGCGGCCAGTTGCACAATGTCGCTGGTACGCCTGAGTGGGCTTATTCCAACCGACACCAGAGCGCGGGCACCGGCTGGGTTCTGCTCAAATTTACTTGTTTGTTCGTCCAGAAGGTCAGTCAGTGCGTCGAGTTCTCCCGCTTCGGGTGATCTGGAGGTAAGCCAGCGAAAGGCCTCCGCAATCTGTTCCCGTTGACTTGTTCCTTCGCTGGCACGGACGCGAGAGGCAAGTGCACGAGCTGCTTCCACGTACTGGGGATCGTTCAGAAGTACTAAGGATTGCAGTGGTGTCGCCGTAGTTTGCCGCTCCACTGTGCACACCGAGCGCTCTGGTGCGTCGAAGGTCAGCATTGCCGGTGGGGGAATAGTTCGTTTCCAATAAGTATAGAGGCTGCGCCTGTGAACATCCGGCCCGGGGCGATAGCGATTCTCCCCAATCTGATTCGCAAGTGCTTTCCAAAGACCTGCGGGTTGATAGGGTCGCACCGGCTCGCCGCCAATCGTCGGATTCAGCAGATCGCTGACCAGTAACGCGTTGTCGCGCATCATTTCGGCGGACAATCGCTTGCGCGGAGCACGAGCTAACAGCACATTATTTGGATCCTGTTCCCGAAGGGTTCGTGTTACCCGGCTGCTTTGACGATACGTAGCAGACAGGACAATCTCTTTGATCAGCGCCTTAGTATCATAATCCAGGTCAACGAATCTTGTTGCCAGATAATCAAGCAGTGCTGGATGGGAGGGTAGTGCGCCCTGGTTACCAAAATCTTCCGGTGTATGTACCAATCCTTCTCCAAAGAGCAGTTGCCAGAAGCGGTTCACAGCTACGCGAGCGGTGAGTGGGTTGTCTTCGTGCACAATCCACTGTGCAAGTCCAAGCCGGTTACGTGGAAGATCGGCTGGAAAGGACAGGATTGCTGTCGGGGTCCCCGGTCCCACGGAATCCATAGGTGCATCATAGGCGCCGCGATCCAGAACATGCGTAGTGCGCGGCGTAGGCATTTCTTCCATGACCATGACATTAGGCACACGCCTGAGTGCACGCCGTAAGCTGTCCAGTGTAGCATTAGCCGCGTTTAGCCCGGGGTCATGGTAGGCTTGATAGTGGGCTGTTATCTGGGGGCCTGGTGTCTGCCCTGCCAGGTGGGCGACTTCCATGTCCGTGAGTGCTCGAGCGTGCACATGGAGACCGTCCAGAATACCATCTGTGACTCCTTCCATATCACCAATCGTGCGATTGCGGTGAGTCCAATGGCCCGCCAGGAGTCCGTTTCCGTTCAGTATACTTTCACGCTCAAGCGTGTCTTCGTTGACCCGAACGCGGCTTGAAACACCATTCAGATATAGAGCAATTCCTTGTGCGCGTCCACTGCCGTTGTAGGTAGCAGAGACGTGGGTCCACGTATTTGCCGGAATCGACCGTGTTGTCTGTACAGAGATCTGATGGTCTCCGTCGTGTATTAGGCGGAGGCGGAGCGAACCCTCTTTAGTGCGTGCGAGATCATAGCCGCCGCGTTTTTGCTCACCGTTTCGTTTGGAGAACAGTGCAATATCTTTTGGCTGGTCCTGGGCGAGCACCCAAGCGCTCAGTGAGAACCGGTCGTACCACTCGAAGTCAGCATCCGGGCCGAGGTTTAGAAAATTTTGCCCGTCAAAGGTTAGTCCGTTGCCGTGCTTTCCTCTGGTGACCAGAGGAGGGTCAAGTACTTTTTCCAGTCCGGTGTTCGCTAAACCATCCGGGCCCGCCCGTGCGGGAGAAACCAGACCGTCTAAGCTGTCCAGAGGCAGGGACGTTAAAAGGCCGGATTCGATGGTTGTCGCAAGATCCGGTGTCCACTCAGGTGGTGGTGGCGTTTGAGGCCAGCCTGCAACTACTTGTTCAAGAGAATCGATTCCCGCCTCGGTTTGTGCAATGGAAGCTTCCAATTCAGGGTCTTCAAGCCGGATGGCTGGCCTTGGTGAGAGGTCAAAGTAATTGATCTGGGCTTGTTCGTTCACGCCGTTAAAGAACGCGAACATGCTGTAGTACTCTTCCTGCAGGATCGGATCATATTTATGGTCATGGCATCGTGCACACTCCATGGTTAGTCCCAGGAAGGCAGTTGCCGTTGTATTAGTTCGATCGGCGACATACTCTGTCAAGTATTCTTCCGCAACTACGCCTCCTTCCTGAGTTATGGCATGGTTTCGGTTAAACCCGGTAGCCAAGCGTTGCTCAAAGGTGGCTTCGGGGAGTAAATCGCCAGCAATCTGCCAAACCACGAAGTCATCATAGGGAAGGTTCTCATTAAAGGCCCGTACGACCCAGTCACGCCATGGCCACATTGTTCGTGGGCGATCATCCTGGTAGCCATGTGTATCGGCGTAACGCGCTAAGTCCAGCCACATGGAGGTCATACGTTCTCCGTAGGTCGGACGTGCAAGTAGCTCGTCCACTACGCGTTCGTAAGCACCTGCCTGCGTATCATTCAGGAAGGCATTGAGCTCGGTCGGAGTTGGCGGCAGTCCTGTCAGATCGAACGTCACACGACGAAGTAGCTTAGCGCGGTCTGCTTCATCTGATGGAGTAAGCCCGGCAGACTCGATTCTGCGTAATACGAAGTGATCAATGGGGCTGTGAACCCAGCGTTCATTACGCACCTCCGGCAGGGTAGGTCGCGTGGGGGTTGTAAATGCCCAGTGTGGTTTCCAGTCTGCTCCTTGGTCAATCCAGCGCTTTATGAGTGCAATTTCCCGTGTGGTAAGTGATAGATTACTTTCCAGCGGTGGCATACGCCGTTTGGGGTCTTCACTGGAGATATGTTCAACTAGGAGGCTTGCGGCGGCATTGCCGGGCATGATAATTCGCTGCGTTGAATCTTCACGACTTACTCCGTAGGCATTTGCTTGTGTATCGAGCCGCAATTCTGCCTTGCGAGCCCGATCATCCGGTCCGTGGCATTTGTAGCAGCGATCTGAAAGTACAGGTTTGATATGCCAGTTGTAGTCGACCGTTGCTGGCAGCGCGAATTGATCAGACGGCGACCGATTACAAGCCGCCGACAGGAGCAGTATTACGAGCCAAAATGACCGAAGGGTAGGCACGGGGAAAATCAATTTGGTAACTGAGCTATCAAATTACAACGTATTGCTGCAGAATATAGTTGCTCCGAATATTCGGTATCAAGCCTGCTGCAACCGAACTACTTGGGTTGCATGTCTCAACTCCTGTTGGTAAATGCAAATGTTTGGGGCTAGGAAATATTCCAGTGTCAGTGTACAGACATCATTTGTTGGCCGAAGCCGAGTTATTCTTCCGCGGTCTGCGTGCACGGGTTGAGGTCCAGTTTACGTTGCTTTAATCGGCACTGAGTTGTATGGAACCTTGAGATCAATATTTATTTAGACTAAATCTAAACAAACACTGATTTTATCATGCAAGTTATTCCGGGGGCGCCCTAGGCGTTTTTGAAGGAATTCCCGGGTTGCTGGGTGTGTATTGGACTTGATACTAACGACAAAGACAAATGAGGATAGCACTGTATTTCGCAACGATCTTGCTGGTGACTGTTACAACCAATGCACAAAGCTCCAATCCTTGCGGGCTTATGGTCATGGCACATGGCGGCAGTGATCAGTGGAATGCTGCAGTTAAGGCGGCAGTTATGCCCATGATGGACGAATTCCCTGTAGCTATAGCTTTCGGGATGGCTAATCCCGTCACGATGAAAGCTGCAGTTACGGAGTTGGAAGAACAGCACGTCAGCTGTATTGCTGTTGTCCGGCTTTTTATGTCGGCACACTCTTTTCTGCATCAGACCGAATACATCCTCGGATTGAGAGCAGATCCACCAGCTTTCTTTATCTCCTAATGGCGGTCACGAGAATCGTGGTTCCGCTCCTACGCCTCTTGACCTTTCGATGAACGTCAGAATCAGTGAGACTGCTTTACTGGATGCCCCTGCAATGGGAGGAATACTCGCTGCACATGCACATGCACTTGCACTAAGTGATAGTTCAGGCACCGAATCTGTACTTATCATCGCACACGGTTCCGGGGATGATCAGGTTAATGCTGAATGGATACAAAAACTTGACCTCTTAGCCGATTCTGTTCGGTCTACCGGTCTTTTCAGGGCGGTTGCCGTTCACAGTCTCCGGGAGGACTGGGAGGATAAGCGCACGAAGTCGGAGAAAGAGATTCTCCACTTTGTCGAGACACACTCACAGAACAACGGGCGCACCATTGTGCTTCCGTTCAGATTATATGGATTCGGTCCCTATGAAAAGGTGCTTGAAGGGTTATCCTATCAGTCGAATGGTCAAGGCTTGTTATCCAGTACAAGTGTGACCGATTGGATCAGGCAGACCGCAAACGAATTATTCCTTGAACTCCAGGAAGCCGAAAGCACGGAATAAGCACATCTTCCGCGGCTATGTCTTAATTGGACGATCCGGCAGCGGGGAATATCGCTGAACGCCGTTCGTGGCTTCCGTTACCTCCATCTGCTGTTTGTTGGTCGGATTTATTTGATCACCTTTATGGCGGGTTGCAGGTCCCGTCCGTTAGATTGGCAGGATCATTCTCGGAGCATTTCTGCTGCCTACACGAGCGGCGTCGGCAATTTCCCCATTTCGGTCAGTCTCGTCGAAATTCTCCCAGATAACGGATCAGGCGGAGAGTATTGTATCCGTACGAGAATCCCATATGCAAAAGCTAACTTGTCTGTTTCAAATTTATGTGCGTGACGAAGGTCGTGTTGTGTTGGTGAGGGGGATTTGATGTATGAGTTGCGAAGGGGGGTGTGTATTCGTATTCAGAGGAGGAAGGAGAATAAGAAGTGTCTGGTTAACGCCGCCTGTCCATCCAGTCCTTCTGGTCTGTGTATCCGATGCAGCGGAACAATTAAAGGCTGCAGAAGCCCGCACCCGAATTAATGGTGCACTGGGATGGAATGCCGCTGATCTGGTTTCCAGACTCATCAGTTCTAGGTGCACACAAGACGGAAGTTGTCCCCTCAGCATAGTCCAAGGCAAGTTCCATTAACGGGCGATACGTACGTTTTTTGTTACATCGCCTAGTTATCTTTTTTGCAGGTTACTATTAGAGAAGGTGTCTACGACAATTGTCGAAATCAAGAACGGATTATTTTGACGTAAAACACGTCTTAAGCATGCAACGTCGGGATTGTGGCACAAATCCCTAACACTGTGAATCCTAAACGCTTGTATGGAAGTAGAAACCAAACAGTGTCGGTACCGAAGCTATGAATCCAGACATTCTCATCTCTACGACAGGGTTTATCCTAACCCTGATCATCGCGCTTTGGCGTATGAACGCTTCACAAATCAAGCGTACCGACCAGCTCAGCCGTTCTCTCCGTGATGGCATCAGCGAGCTTCGCAGCGAAGTCCGTAATGACATGAGCGAGTTCCGTAGCGAAGTCCGTAACGACATGAGCGAGCTCCGTGATGGCATGAGCGAGCTTCGTAGCGAAGTCCGTAACGACATGAGCGAGCTTCGTAGCGAAGTCCGTAACGACATGAGCGAGTTCCGTAGCGAAGTCCGTAACGACATGAGCGAGCTCCGTGATGGCATCAGCGAGCTTCGTAGCGAAGTCCGTAACGACATGAGCGAGCTCCATGAAGGTCAAAAGAAGCTTATAGACTCCACGGCCAAGCTTGATAGTCGTATCTCACGTCTGGAAGGCATGCTACAGCCCCGGCCTTGGGTCGAAGCTCCCGTAGGTGATATGCCTCCGGTCTCTGCTACGCAGGGCTGAATCTCATCAAGGCGTCGTCAAGTCGCCTGGGGGAATCTCATCACCCATGGGTGCTAACCTGATTTGATAATTAAAAATACGGTTCAGTACAATAAGGCCTGGCTGAGTAATCTGTCATGCCTATGATATCTTTCGGGGTATAGTGCTACAAACGTAAGCATACGACTATCCTGCATGCAGACGGCCTCAGTACAGGCACATATTTCTACGGGCTGACTGGTGATGCAACGGCCAAGCGTGCACTCCAGTATTTAAGGCAATAATCGGGAATTGTACACTCTGAGTATCCGATCCTGAGATTTTTTCGATTCGGGAAGTATCTGGAAAGGCTGAACCAGACTGTAGTTTGGTCTAGTTCTTGCCGTACGTAAGGGGATTACAGCATCACTCAGACTGATACCATTCCCATTCGGGATTGAACAAATCTGAGCATCTTTGTTCTGACAGGAAACAGGAAGCGGAAGATCGCAATCCCCTCACCAATTTGGCCCCCACCTTCGTCATGCACTCCTCAATCGAACATTTGTGTCCGCTAACCTGGCACAATTTCCAAACACAAACGCACTCAAGATTAATATAGGATTCTCGTACGGATACGAGAGTATTCCCTAAGATTCGCCTTGGTGTAGTTCATAGTTCGGAGATTCATGACTTAACTATTTGCATGTGTGATCAAAAATGGTTAAAATATGTATGACATCCTACATATAGCATAGTGTGCAATCGGTTATGAAGCAGCACGTTCGAGGTATTACATACGCGGTTGTGCTTGGTCTTGTGTACCTCCTGACAGCCACTTCCGTAAGCGCCCAATCCGGTAAAATCACGGGGGTCGTTACAGACGAAGCGGGGGAAGCGATGGTCGGCGTGAACGTGGTTATTGTGGGCACGACCAGGGGAGCATCCACAGGTCTGGATGGTCGATTCTTTATTCTGAATGTGGAGCCAGGTACCTACGGTCTGCGAGCATCCTTTATCGGATTCCGAACCGTAACTCAATCTGAGGTCATCGTTAATATCAACAAGACGACAACGGTTGATTTCATTCTTGAAGAATCTCTGACCGAAGAAGAAGAACTACTCGTGATTGCTGTGCGCCCGGATGTAGAAGTCGATCAGACAGCCACACTGGAAATTATCCGTCCAGAGGACGTCGAACAGATTGCCGGTATTACCGACCTGTCTGATGTGCTTGGACTTCAGGCAGAAGTGAATGATGGGCACTTCAGAGGTGGACGATCCAACGAAGAACTCTATGTGCTGGCTGGCATGGGGATCGTAAACCCCTTGAACTCATCGCGCTCATTCACGCCCATGCTGAGTGCAGTGGAAGAAGTAGAGGTCATTACGAGTGGGTTTGCGGCCGAATATGGCAACGCCATGAGTGGAGTTATCAATATCTCCACCAAGGAGGGAGGAGAATCATGGAGCAGTCGAGCTGAAATTCGTACACGTACCCCTAACTATAAGCATTTCGGAGGAAGTGTGTTTGATCCGGCGAATAATCCCTATATCCGCCTGATGAATAACCTGGAGTGGTGGAAAGCGCCTGACCCAGAAAATGACGACAAACCGAGATGGCAGGGGGCAGTAGGTCGTGGCTTTGGCTCTAGGGTTGATCCTGACGAAGGTGCACAGCTCGCATACGACCTGTGGCAGCGGACGCATCGTGATGTCGGGTATCAGTACAATGACCGGTGGGATGCACTCATCGACTTTACACTCGGTGGTCCGATCTCCCAGAACAGCCGCCTCTTTGTAGCAACCCAGATCAATAGGGTATGGCCTATGCTGCCAACGCCGGAAGCCGATAGGCAAATGCAGGTTATGGGCAATCTTGTCACGAAGCCCGGGCCAGGCAAGAAATTGAAGTTGAGTGGAATGTATGGTAGTGTCTACCAGCAGGAGTTTAGCTCTTCCTCCGGTGGCTTCTACAGGTGGGTCTATGATCGTGTAATCGGTGCGAACAAGGTGCTGGACAAAAGTGCCGGTATAGGGTTGGTCTACTCTCATGTTCTGAATGATCGGACCTACTACGAACTAACCGTGAACGGGATGCGGACCAAGCTCAGCGAAGGTGTGGATGTAATTGATCCGAACCGGTTTCGAGATGATATCACAGATGGATCCGTCTGGGAAAGACTTTATTGGGAGGATGGATTCCGAACCGGAGTCATGGATGATGATTTTTTCGACGAAGAATCCTGGACGTATTCCGCAGTCGGATTCATTACCAGCCAGGTTTCCAATAATCACGAAATTAAAGCTGGTATCCAAGGCAACCTGTACGATATAAATGTTGAGAATCGTCTGAATCATTCTTCCCGATCCAGTGCTGTGCAGGAATTTTTTCAAGCCAGCCCGTACGAAGGGGCCATCTATGTTCAGGATAAGATGGAATTTCAGGGAATGATCACAAATGTGGGACTGCGCTTTGACTTCTATGATCAGAATGTCCAGTACTACACAGACACGTTCTCTCCATTCAGGGATCCTACAAACCCCGCGCTCATCAGTGAAACCAGCGCTGCGACCGAAGAGACGCCAATCGTAGCGCGCCTACAGCCGCGGCTTGGATTTTCTTTTCCGATCAGTGAGCGGGCAGTCTTTCATCTCAATTATGGCAGCTACCTCAAGCGTCCTGGTCTAGAGAGTCTGATTGGTAGCAGAACAACACTCTTCAACGAAAACCTGGGGACGGTGGAGCCAAGACGGCTCGGTAATCCCCTCTTAAAGCCGGAGGAAACCAAGAGCTACGATGTCGGCCTGGTGCTGGGGGTAGCTCGCGGATTCACATTGGATGTGAGTGGATACTACAAAGACGTTAAAAACCTGATTCAACGTGTGGTCTACATCGACTCCAATGATAATCTTTATGAGTCACTGGGTAATCGGGATTACGCAAACATTCGTGGTTTCAGTCTACGCCTGAATAAGCGCAGAGGGTTTATTTCTGGATCAGTGCGCTATCACTTTTCAGTAGCTACCGGAAAGAACTCAACCCCAACGGGGCGCAGTCCGATCATTGACGAAACCGACGAACAGACACAAGCTCCCAGTCCACGTGATATACTTCTCAATTTTGACCGCACACACGCGCTCGTGTTGATTGCCGGGATCAACCTCCCACATGAATGGGGTCCAAGGATCGCTGGCGGATACCCGTTAAGTCGTCTTCGGATAAACTTTCTCCATGATTCCCGAAGTGGCAGGCCGTATACACCCAGTGAATTGTTGGGGGACAATTTTGCAAAGTTGAATACAGAACGTACCCCCTGGGAACACAACACGGATCTCAAGATCACTAAAACCATTCGTGCTGGTATTGCACAACTGGATGTTTTCGCTGAGATATTCAACCTCTTTAATGCACGCGTATTCCATTATAACAGGGTTTTCCTGGATTCTGAGACACTACGTCGCTATGAGAATGGAGAAGACATAGAATACGCTCTGCCAGACAGCAACAACCCTGATCTTGCTGCCGTGCAGACGTTTCGTATTTACAACAATGCTCCCCGTTCAATACGGGTTGGCGTTGTCATAAACATGTGATACCACTTACGGCATAATAATAAAATGGTCCGTATCCTCGCGCTCATTCTAATTTCGGCAGCAGTGCTTCCCGAAACTCAGGCACAGGTCCTGCGGGACAAGCGTGTACACCGTCGTGGCATGCTGCACGAGACGGTCTATAATACTGGAGAGATCGGTCGCAAGTGGTTTTACAGAGATCACGACATTACCCTAGACCCACTCATGGAGTGGCCGGGGAATTCAGCTACGACCATAGATGGTCTGCAGTACAGTGGACAACACAACATTATTGGAGGCGGAATATCGATTTCAGCCTCGTACGACGGTGTGAACATATTCAATCTCGACGAGCGCCTGTACTCGTTTGGTGGATCATCCGGGCAGCATATACCCATCACTGTTGCCGGTGTGTATTCCTTTCCGATTTCCATTGAACGCATAGAGAACTATCCGCTATTAGACGATGGCAGTTTGAACCCGGCTTATGATCCCAATGAAGCGGAGGAAATCATTATTGCGCAGTGGGGCACCAATACCGGGATATCTGTTACACGTACCAGTCGCGCTTGGAGTTATCCAGACTATGACGATTTGATCATATTCGAGTACACGTTTGAAAACACCGGTGATAAGGACGGGGGTGGCAGTCCAGATAATAATGAGACACTCCACGAGGTGCTCATAGGGTTTCATTATGGAGTGGCACCTTCAATGATGGGGTTTCAGCGGTGGTATGGTACGTGGGAGTATGATTTCATGTACAAGAACGATCTGCGCGGTTATTTCGACCGGCATCGCTGGTTGAGGTATGTAGTTAACACGGGTAATGGTGTGAACGCGGATTTTGCCCAATCCGGCAAGCCAGACCCAAAATATTTTGCGAATTTCGCTGCTACGGGTGAGCAGGGCGGAGGATTGATGTCCCCCCAGGCTCCCGGTATCCAGATGTTGTATTACGATCGCAACTACTTGGCCACTAAGGGTAACACGATCGCACTTGATCCGAGGGTTTCGAATGAGCGCATGATTGATAGCGACAGTACGCTCAAACAACCCTTCATGAATAAGGTCGAGAGCGGAAATTCCAGAGAGGACAAGATGATACCCAAACTTGTCCCGTACACACGCTGGAGTGGTACATACACCCCCTATCGCGAAACGGTATTCCCTCCGCCACCGGGCACCGAAGATCCCGATTCTCTGAGGTGGATTGGACGCGGAGCATTCAATTTTAGGCAATCCTACAAGGCGGTTGGTCACCACATTGTATTTGGACCGTATATCCTTCCGCCAGGAGGCAAGTTGGAGTTCTCAATGGCTGAGGTGGTTGGTTATGGTGCTGCCAGTGGACCTGGGGAGTGGGACGAAGGTGGGGGGCTTGGCGAGGTAATTGACGAGCAGTTACCATGGCATGAGGTTCCCCATTTTGCAGATCGGGTGATTGATCCGGCATCCGGTCAAACACTTGTAGAAAACTATATCGGAGAGTTTGGTTATCCAGACTATGTGAACTCGGATGTCCGAACCGTCAAAGATGTGGCCGATATGGCCTACAATGCCTACACAGGCAGGGCACCCGTGCTGCCTCTCTGGCCGGAAGATAACCCGCCTAATGGGGTTTATCAGATACCTACACCACCTCCAGCACCTATTGTTAGGATTACCAATAACGACAGGGCACACTCGGTTCTGCGTTGGGGGCGTGCGCAGGAATCTTTTTCACATCCAAGATTGACGGGTCCAGTTGTTACCTACCGAGTTCAGCGCTCACAGGCGGCGATCGGTCCATGGCAGACACTGGCAGAGATTCCTGTTGGCAGTGCCAATAATCTGACAGAGGCAGATTTGTACGAGTTCATAGACACAGAAACGACGGTCGGAGAGTCACAGTGGTACGCAGTCACATCCCTGGATGCCCAGGGCAATGAAAGCGGAAAGACCAACCTCATGGAAGTAACCTCCAAGCTCGGAGCTGCTGAAACGCTGAACGAAGTGCATGCTGTGCCTAATCCCTTTCATCTCAGCAGTGGTTTCACAAGTGGAGGGGGTGGTAATTCAGCGCAGCAAATTGGCTTTTATGGGTTGCCAGAGCGTGCTACAATCGAGATTTATTCATACAGTGGACAGCTTGTGGATACGATAGAGCATGATGCATCTCAGTATTCCACCCCCTGGTTTCAAGTAACCCGTAACGACCAAGAGATTGCTTCGGGAGTCTATTTCTTCGTTGTACAGACTCCCGACGGGGAAACCTATCGCGGCAAATTTACGGTGATCAAATGAGACGGAGAACATCAAGCAGCATAGCTGCATTGGTCTTTCTGTTCGCCAGTGGTTTGTTTTTACCAACCGCTCAGGGGCAGAAGGTGGGAACATCGTCTATGCAATTTCTGAGTGTGGCCCCCGATGCCCGTTCGATGGGCGTTGGTACTGCGTACAGTGCTATAGCCGAAGGAGCGCATGCGCTCTACTGGAACCCAGCCGGGCTGACGCGCACGGCAGGACACAGTCTCGTGATTGATCGGGTGGACTGGTTGCTGGATACGGCGCATTATGGTGTTGCCTATGGTGCATCTCTTGGATCCTGGGGGCATGCGGGCGTACATTTTTACATGGCAGACATGGGGGATTTTCAGGAGACGCGCGTAGATCATCTCGGGTTTGTTGACCAGGGGGGAACGCAAGTGTATAACCCGGGTCTGACGGGTACGACCTTCTCATTGCGGAGTTGGGTGCTTGGCGTGTCATATGCCAGAGCCTTCACGGATCGGTTTTCTGCCGGCCTCACGGCCAAGATGGCACATGAAAGCCTCTGGCTTTCCGAAGCCAATGCTTTTCTATTTGACTTTGGAATGACGTACATAACGGGGTTTCGGTCACTCCGGCTCGGTGCATCTGTGATGAACTTTGGTGCACCGGTGTCCTTCGGTGAAGACTCCTATCCGGTCCCGTTACGGTTCCGACTTGGTGGTGCAGTGGATGTTATTGGTAGCAGTGGTCTCATTTCATTTCAGGGCGCTAACCGCTTGACAGCCACCTTCGACCTCATCCAGCCCAATGATTATGATCAACAGTGGGCTGCGGGACTGGAGTATGCATTTTTGCAGCGCATACATGTACGGGGCGGGTATCAGCACAATTATGACATAGCATCCTACAGTTTTGGACTCGGGATACGTCAGCCGATAGCTTCTGTAGGACTCGGGTTCGATTACAGCTATAGCAGTATGAGCGAGGCCTTTGGAGCGGTGCACCGGCTTGGATTTTCACTTTCGATAGACTAGCGTCAAGACATGTTTCGTCGACTCCCGATACTGTTGTTGTTTGTAGCCCCGTTGTCATACGGACAGGGGGTAATGCAGCCACTATCGGTTCAGGGACTGGAGCGTCAGGAGTCAGTAACTGCTCGTGCACGGGGAATGGGCAGTGCAGTAACTGCCCTCTCAGGTTCTGTAGAATCTGTGATTCTCAATCCGGCAGGACTCGCTAGTCTTTCTCGTCCGGCGCTTTCTGCAAGCGGGGCCTGGTTTCAGCAGGATTGGGCAGAAACGCAGCATTGGAATCCAAATCGCTATTACGCGGGAATGTCGCTCTTTTTCGCAGATCCGAATGAATATCGGAGCGAACCGCTCTCGGAGCCGGACTGGACCCACAGTCAGGGCACATTTCGATTAGCAACAATAGGGGGGGCAATCCCATTGAGATTGGGGGACCGCGCACTGACTGTAGGGATTATGCTACATCAGATCGCACAATTGGGCGATTATGATCGCAATGATAATGTACTGGATCCTTACATCGGCCAATTTCGTCCGGATCCTGTTGAACGACCTAGGCCCGGAGAAGAAATCGTTGTTCGATGGTCGGCTTTTGAGAGGGAGCGCACTGGATATATTCAGTCCGTTTCCTCAGCAGCCGGATTGGAGTTGAGCGAAAATTTTCATGTTGGGCTGCGTATTTCTCGAACCTGGGGGAGCTCGACAGATCGCCAGGAGATCAGTGAAACAGGTGTATTCATACTGCGCGAAGATGCTCATGACTACGATCATGAATCCGTTGATGGGGCTACGTTGTGGGATGGGTCCTCAGAATACAACAGCTGGGGAGGGGTACTGGGCTTGCAGTGGCAGTATGATGTGATCACTGTAGGAATCACATACCAATTTACGAGTAACCTGCGGCGCACCTTCAGTAACACCGGAGTGCGTGCGCAGGGTGTAGAATTGCAAAGTCTTACACAAGTAGGAGTGGATAAAGTCAGATTGCCTGCCCGCGTTAGGGCAGGAGTTGCTCTGAGCCCTATACCGGCTGTTACGCTTGTGGCAGATTATTCTTGGCAGAATTTTTCGGACCTGAAGGTCACAGGCAGTGGAGTGACTACAGCTCCAGATTGGGGAATGGTTCAAGGCATAGGTTTGGGAGCAGAATGGAATTTTCAAGGAGACACGTTCCTTCGTGCAGGATTCAGGCGTGACCCACAGCCGTTCAGGATCGAAGGTTTTGGACTTCTCGGGCAGACGGCTACTGGAGACGCATTCAGTGCTGGACTCGGGACGAGTATTTCCGTCCTTACGCTGGATATCGCATATGAATTTCAGCGTCTGCGTTATCAGGATAGATGGGAATCCAATGTTGACTACAACCGGATACGCAAGCATAATGTGCTCTTTGGTGTGTCCTACACTTTTTAGAAGGAGCTGGCCGGCTTATGAAGGGCATCTGTAGCATACACGGCCAATCGAAACGAGTGTTTATTTATGATGTTGTTCTCCGGCCGATCTGATTTTGCTGTGCCTTTCTGGCGGCAGCTGCTGTTCATTGGTCTGCTTGTTCCTGCGCATGCTCTAGCTCAGCATCCCAGGTACGACACGTACACGGGTTTTGCTACTGATACTACACCGGTATTACCGGCGGCTGAGCAACACCCGTCTTTATACTTTTCCACGGGTTTTATACCGGAGCTCCGTTCGCGTAAGGATGATCAGAGCTCAAGGTACTATATCCTTTGGCAGCGCTTGAGATCGGATGCTCTCGGGTACATCAATAAAGATGCGTCTACTCTGGATGAAAACGATCGCCCTCAAGCAGCAAAGACATTAGCCTTCTGGTGGTTGGTGGAGGAAGATTCAACCGCACTCCAAAGGGCAATTGAGGCTTTACTGCTGGCCTATGACGGTGTGCCCCAGACTGGAGAAAAGCCTTATGATGAGATTTACCGTGCAACCTGGTTGCAGAATTACGCTGCGGCCTATGACTGGGTTTTTGATCAATTGACCTCAGATCAGAACACCGAAATTCGTCGTCGCATAGCGGAAGAGACGCAGTACCTGAGGGACAATATTATGGTTGGGGCCCGTTTGGCACCGCGCCCGCATAATCATCGGTCCAAGCCGGCTTGGGCAATCGGCACTGCGGCACTGGTACTTTCTGACCATGATCAGGCCGCAGATTGGCTCTCACACGCTCTGGAAGCAGCAAATACAGTGACGAGGTACCAGTTTAGTGCAGACGGAATCTATCGCGAAGGTGGACACTATTGGATGTATAATGCAGTAAACTTTATCCCTTTTCTGTGGCATTACCTGAATGTATCAGGAGTAGATTTATTTGGTGTTTATCAGCCGGCGTTTGAATGGCCAATCCGTGTACGTACAGGACGTGGTCAGATTCCGAATATAGAGGACTCCTACCTCAAGCCGGCGCCCACCCATATGGTAGCTGCGGCATACAGAGGCGTACCTACCTCCTTGAGCACAGACGCAGATTTTGCAGCCATTTGTCAGTGGAATTTTGAGAACACCCACCTTATTGAACAAAATTACACGGGTGCAACCGTAGACGTAACGTGGGAAATCGACGAGTACATCCTATTCGACAGTTCCATTGAATCCGTTGCGCCAACGGCTTCTCCGAATCAATTTCTGGAAGGTGGTCAGGTAGTATTTCGGGCGAACTGGGAAGGTACAGCGGATGACCGTTATTTATTGTTTCACGGTGTTGCAGATGCCGACAATCATAATCATCCAGATCAGCTGTCCTTTTTCCTAGGGGGAAATGATGCCATTTTAGCTCCGGATGCAGGCTATGGACCTTCGGGGTTCTCTGATGATCGGCGCAGTTCCTGGTACACTACGGCCCGTGCCCACAACATTATAACTGCAGATGGGCATCCGCCGGTGGCGGATAATCTGTTTAGCAGCCCGTTTGTATTTAACGTTACTCCTTCGGCCCGTTATGAGATTGATTCCAAATTTTTCGGGTTTGCGGAAAAGGAGAGCGGGTATGTTCGTCCGAACGATGTTAGTCTACGTCGGAGTATTGCTTTTATTGATCAGGATTTTTTTGTTGTTTCAGATCTGCTTTACGGATCTGAGGAGCATACCTATCGATCTTATTTGCATGGACGCGGATCATTTGATCAGGCGGGTCACTACCTATCATGGTCTCCTTTCGGAAATCGTTACGGTGCGGAAGCAAGACTCGATGCATTTGTGTTACCTGAGTCTGCGGATTTGACGGTGTCAACCGGCTATATCAGCCTGTTCAAGGATGAGCGTCATGAGCGGTATGTTGACGCAGTGCAAGTCGGTCAGGAGGCGGCATTCATGCAACTACTCCTACCGGCAAGGTCTGGGGCGTCCGTTCCAGACCTGGATGATTTAAGTAGTGAGGCCTATGTAGCCGCAAGGCTTGTCAGATCTGATTCGCTGGATTACTTTTTTCTCCAGGCACGGTCAGAGTTACGTGAGTTGGGCGAATTTGCTACTGATGGGACTTTCGCGTGGTTACGGAACACTGATGCAGGATGGCAGAATCTGGCTGTTCGCGAAGCGAATCTATTCAAGAGTGCAGAGATAGAGATTTCCTCAGATTCAAAGGTGACGCTTGCTCTGGATGCCAGCATGAGTGGAGTCCTTGATATTGCTATGCCTGCGGTGCATCCATCTGCACAGATCGAAGTAGTTATGACGGGGGCAGAGTTGGTGCAGGAGGTTCATGTTAATGGGCAGCCAAGCCCGTTTACCTTTCAAACGGATCGTCTATTGATTGGCTTGGAGAAGACGAGTATTGATCTGATCCCCAGTCGCATTACACCAGAGCAGCTACAAGCTTACCCAAACCCATTCAGTCACCACGTTACACTGGAGACCTCGGTGAACCATACTGGTCCACTTACTGCTGAGGTGTACAATCTCCTGGGCCAAAGGATACGTGAGCTTGAGGCAGAACATATTGTCGGCTCCGAAACTATCCGTATCACGTGGGATGGATATACGGCGTCTGGTTCACCTGCACCTTCTGCTGTATACCTCGTACGCTTGACGAACGCGCGCGGTGTGACATTGTTGGGCAGAGTTGTGCGCGTTAGGTGATGATAGAAACTGGAAACCCACTTATGGAGTCGTGTTGCTGCACTGGCAACAACAGATCGTCGAATTGCGAGATGAGCAGCATTGCAGAAAAATTGCTCTGACATGGCCCTTAAGTGAGCGAAAAATGCAAGGATGATGGATCCTGCTTGTAGTTATCACCGAAATTTATTAGCTTGTATTACATCATACATGCGTATGATGTATACTTAGCCTCTAACAACTAAACGAATTGCCACTATGCGTACAACTATAACCACCTATTTAGGGCTCATCATTGCCCTGGTATTCCTGGGATTGAGGCCGGCTCTTGCCCAGCAAAGCATTGAAGTAGAAGCCGGTCAGAACACATTACTTGATGCAGTGGCAGCGGCCATGCCGGGAGACACGCTCTTCTTAACGACGGATGGGGGCCAGTATCTAAATGACGATGAACTTAAACCAGATAGCTCGCTTACGCTCACGATTATGGCGGCCCCGGGGCTCATGAACCGCCCGGTGCTGATAAATAACGGAACGGACGGCACAAAGGATATCATCCGTCTCTATGGCGATCTGACCCTGATCGGTCTTGAATTTGATGGGCTGGCACATCAGGGCGAGACGACCAAGTATGGGATTCGTACCGGTAGTGGTGCCGGCGATGCGGGGGATAATGTGAAGAAAGGCTATGTGCTGAAGATTATCAATTGCTATTTTCATGATATCGTGCATGGGGGTGACGGAAATGCATTCCGAGCCTATAGTGCAACGATGGCGGATTCAATTATTGTTCGAAACACTTTGGTCTTCAACACAGGCAAGGAAGGTATCCGGGTACGCGATGAAGACAGTGATCGTCCAGATTTCGGGTTTTTTAATGTGAAATACTTCGAGGTCTCCAATTCCACTTTCTGGAACATTAAGAACGACGCGATCAGCGTGTATGGCGGGTATGCGGAAGCAAATCCAAGTCATGACGGTCCAGAGGTTGTCATTGATCATGTGACCATGCATAATGTGGGTCATTATTTTCTAAATCTGAAAGGAGTGGATAATGCAACGGTGACCAACACGATTATGATGGACAACTACGACATCGTCAATGCAACCAACAAGACGCTGGGCGCACCTTGGATGGTTGAAGGGTCCACCTTGGCATACAGTGACACGCTCAATGTCAGTCTTGGTGGAGGCTGGCGAGGAGGAGGGGATCCGACCATTATGAACCTGTATGCAGTGGATCCAATGTTCACAGATGCGGCAAACGGCGACTTCACGCTCATGTCAAACAGCCCCCTCATCGGGGTGGGCATGGATGGTGCAACCCTTGGTGATCCGCGGTGGTGGCCAGAGCCAGGAGTTATATCGCTTCACAGGGTTTCCGCGGGGCAAAATACACTTATGGATGCCATTGATGCTGCTGGAGCGGGTGATACCATCCTGTTGACGGATTCTGGAGGTGAGTACCTCAACGACGACCAAATGAATGTTAGGGTTCCACTTACAATCCAGGCAGCTGACGGATTGGATGAACGGCCGGTGATCAAGAACAATGAACCGGATGAAAACACTCGCGTTGTGTTCCGCATTTACAATTCTCTGCACTTGGATGGTATTGAGATAGATGGCCAGGCCGGTACAGATTTCAATGCTAAATATCTTCTTCGCATTGACGGCGAAGATGTGGATTCCAGCATGGTGCTCAAGGTCACCAACAGTTACCTGCACGATGTTGTGGCCGGCAGTGATGGCAATTTCCTTCGCCAGTATCCAGGAACTTTCGCGGATTCGCTGATATTCAGGAATTCCATCTTCAACGGCGCGGGTAAGGAAGGCCTCAGAAGCAAAGACGAGGCCTCAAACAGCGGACTCTACAATTTCGGGTACTTTGAAGTAACCAACAGCACCTTTACCAATACGCGCCAGGCGGCCATCTACATCTACGCGGGTGATGCTGACGACTCAACCCCTGAGCCGGATGTGGTCATGGACCGAATCACATGCCACAACTGCGGCCATGGCAACGGGCGCGCTTTCTATCCGCGGGGATTCCAGAATGCGATGATCACCAACAGCATCATTGCTAACGGTAAAATGGACGCAGAATTCAGCGTGAAACTGGAGGGAAATTCGATGATTTCCTATTCGGATACCTTCATGGTGGCTCCCGTCGTCCTCAACGGGACTTCAACGGCGACGGACATGTACAATATTGATCCCGAATTCACTGATCCAGACAATTTGGACTTCACCATTCCATTGGCAAATGCACTGCGCATGGCCGGGTCTGATGGGATGGGGATTGGCGATATGCGTTGGCTGCACGATAATACCGCTGCCGAAAATCTGATTGTTCCAAAGGAATTGGGTTTTGTGCTTGGTCAGAACTACCCGAACCCGTTCCGATCACAGACGACGATTCCGTATCGGATGGAACGTCAGGGACATGTTACGCTGGAATTGTATGATCTGCTCGGCCGCCGCGTAGCGCAAATCAAGGAAGGCTTTGAACCCGCGGGTGCCCACACGGTAACTGTTTCGATGGATCGGCAGGCACCCGGTACCTACTTCTACAAGCTTAGTGTAGATGGCCAGGTTACATGGCGTAAGTTCGTGGTAGCCAAGTAGTCTGTTGTCTAGGATCACATTGTGCTGGCAGACCAGCATCAAGTTTTTATTGTGCTTGCTTTTCGCTCCGCTTGCAGCCTATGCGCAGGTGGAGCGGCTTGCTAGCACTCCGCAGGAGCTCAGCAGTGCCATTGCTTCTTCGGGGCCAGGGGATACCATCGTAATGGCAAATGGTACTTGGACCGATGTGGTGATTTCGTTCTATGCTCAGGGTGCCGAAGGGGATTCGATCACGCTCCGGGCGGAAACCCCCGGGCAGGTGATCCTGAATGGCAACTCCCGATTGAAGATTGGTGGATCGTATCTCAAGGTGGACGGCTTATGGTTTGACCAAGGTGCGTTGCGCAGTGGGCATCTTATCGAGTTCAGGCGTTCGTCCTCACGTCTAACTACCCATAGCCGGCTTACAAATTGTACCATAACCAACTATAATCCTCCAAGCTATTTGACGGAGTATAAGTGGGTTTCTATTTACGGCGCACACAATCGTGTTGATCATTGTCATTTTGCCGGGAAAAGCCACGACGGTGCAACGGTCGTGGTGTGGTTGCGTGATCCACCCAACGACAGCCCAGTGTGGCATCGGATCGATAATAACTACTTCGGACCCCGTCCAGAGCTGGGCAAGAATGGTGGAGAAACCATTCGTATTGGCACCAGCAGCCGCTCAATGCAGGATGCGAATGTGACTGTGGAGCATAATCTCTTTGAGGAATGTGATGGAGAGATCGAAATCATCTCGAACAAGACTGGCAACAATATTTTCCGACACAATACCTTTCGGCGCTCATCAGGCACGTTGACGCTACGGCATGGCAATGAAGCCAGTGTGTATGGCAACTATTTTTTAGGAGAAGGCAAGTCAGGAACAGGTGGTGTTCGAATTATTGGCGAGCGACACAGGGTTTACAACAACTATTTCCAAGACTTGAGAGGCACGGGTTACCGTGCTGCCTTGGCTGTTGTCAACGGTGTTCCGAACTCTCCGCTTAACAGATATTTTCAAGTTAAGGATGCAGTGGTGGCTTTCAACACATTTGTCGATGTTGAAGAGACATTCGTCATGGGAGCAGGAAAGAGCTCGGAGCAATCCCTCGCCCCTGATGGACTCCAGGTTGCCAATAACCTGGTCGTGACCCGCAACGGACCGATCATAGAGTACGAGGATACACCGCTCAATATCACCTATATGTCTAACGTATTCTTTGGAGCTGACCTTGGTATTGGGCAGGTTGACGGTATACTCATTGCTGATCCAGCACTTGTTCTTGATCAAGATCTATGGCGAATACCCAGTACGAGCGTGGCAGTGGGGGCAGCTACCGCAATAGACTTTGTAACGCATGACATTGATGGGCAGGAACGGGATGGGACCCCTGATATTGGAGCCGATGAAATCAGCGTATCTCCGGTCCTTTATCGGCCTCTCACATCACAGGATGTTGGTCCGTCGTACCTCAGCCTAGTATTGCATTCTGAGCGGCCTGCGTCTACAGCATCGATTGCAGCTGTGCAGGTGTATCCTAATCCGTTTAGATCTACCGTCACGATTGATTTCAAGCTTGCAACCCCCGGCTTTGTGCAGCTGAGCGTCTATGACCTGTTAGGGCGCGAGGTGGCTACACTGGCTGAGGGTACCAGGAATCCAGGCAATTACCTCGCCACGTTTGATGGATCCAGGCTTGTTCCCGGGATCTATTTTATTGTAGTCGAGGCGGACGGTTTACGTATGAAGCATACCTTGATTAAGCATTGATCAGGCTAAGCATCTTATTAGCATTGGGACTGGCAACCGTAGCTCCAGTCGACCCGGATAATACACTGGTGCATACAGTGGATGAGTTCCGGGAGGCTGTTCGCCATGCCCAGCCGGGTGATACAATCACCATGGCCAACGGTACGTGGCGCGATGCAGATCTGGTATTTGATGCGGATGGTGCAGAAGGTGATTCAATTACTGTTCGTGCAGAAACCCCCGGAGAAGTGATCCTGACCGGTCGTTCTCGTCTCCGAATCGGTGGACAGTATCTGAAAGTAGAAGGGTTGTGGTTTCATCGGGGAGCACTAGATCGGGGACACGTGATCGCATTCCGCACGGACAGGGCGGCCCATCACAGCCGCATCACGAACTGTGCGGTAACAGAGTTCAACTCCGCTAACTGGTTACTGCAATACAAATGGGTATCCCTGTACGGCACACACAATCGAGTAGATCACTGCTATTTTGCAGGCAAGACGCACGATGGAGCCACGCTTGTGGTATGGCTGGAAGACCCACCGGCCGACGAACCCAACTACCACCGGATTGACCATAACCACTTCGGACATCGCCCGAAGCTGGGTAAGAATGGCGGTGAAACCATTCGCATTGGCACCAGTAGCCGCTCAATGCAGGATTCCTATACGGTAGTGGAACACAACCTGTTTGAACGCACCAATGGCGAGCACGAAATTATTTCCAACAAGTCTGGGCACAATATTTACCGCCACAACACCTTCCTTGAAGCGCAGGGCGCATTAACCCTGCGCCATGGTAACCATGCTACCATTAGGGAGAACTGGTTTCTGGGTAGAGGAAAGCCTGGTACGGGTGGAGTACGGGTCATAGGAGAGGACCATTTGGTTACGCACAACTATTTTTCCGAACTGGAGGGAGATTCGTCACGTGCGTCACTCTCAGTGATGAACGGTATACCCAACTCGCCTCTGAATCGATATTTTCAGGTCAAGCGCCCAATTATTACCCACAATACGTTTGTTGGGACACGGGTGAGCATACTTTTTGGATTGGGAGCAGACGGAGAAAAGACGCTTATGCCAGAGGATGTTCTGTTCGGCCATAATGTCATTTTTACAGAAAGCAATAAATCTGTAGTTACTGCGTACGTGTCTGCTGACGACGTTACGTGGAGTGAAAATGTATTCTACGGAACGCAATTAGGCATCCCAGAGCCCAATGGCATACGCTGGGAGAACCCAGAGCTGATAAGCGGTCTTCACGGTATGCAACATCCATCTCCCGAAGGTCCAGCATCAGGGAAGGGGGCTTTGCCTACACACAGGCCTCTTTCACCGTCCGACGTTGGACCTTCATGGTGGGGGCAGCCTTGGACTCCAAATATTTTGGCAGATTCAACACGCACTCTGACTGATTTTTCTTACGCGGGTTACAGAAGGGGAGAAAAGCGTCCGCCCGATCTCGAAGTAACGCTGGATGTGACTGATTATGGCGCAACCGGCGATGATATGAATGACGACACGGAGGCGTTCAAGCGGGCAATGCAAGCGGTGCATAGTCAGAAAGGATGGGTTGTTGTTGGTATTCCAAAGGGACGGTTCCACCTGTCTGGTGTGATGCTTCTGGAGCGGGATAGTTTGATTGTGCGGGGGAGTGGAGTTGGTGAGACTGTAATCAGCATAGAGAAGCCTCTTGGTGCTATGGATGTGGCAGATGAATTCAGTGAGTTACCTGATACACTCGAGGTCCAAGGGAGAGCACCGTCGCCGTATTCTAGTCGGGGTGGGGTATTTTGGTTTCGAGGGCCTGTATCACGGGCAGGAGCATCTTCCACATCCACGCTCTCTGGACGTCGAGATACAAGTGCAGATAACGTGCGCCAAAGCTTCCAGGACGTCACGATAACCGCGCAGGAGGGCAAAGTGGTGCATACAAAGGAATCACTGTCAGTCGACTTCGCGCCAGAATTAGACCCGTATCTGGCAATGTCGGAGTCCTCTGTCGAGGTTGGTGTGGAGCATCTCAGTATAGAGTTCGCTTCCGTTCCGTATGGAGGACATCATCTTGAGGATGGATACAATGCAGTGTACTTCGAAAATGTGAGACATGGATGGGTGCGAGATGTGGAGATCAATAATTCAGATGCGGGAATAATCCTGGATACGGCTTCCCAAGTAACACTTGCGAATATTTTAATTACTGGACGGGGAGGTCATTTCGGCATTCACACACAGGACTCGAAGCATATCCTGATGGAGAATATTCGCGTTCATTCCAATACACTGCATCCTGTTGGTTGCACGGGCGAAGGTGGTTTTAATGTTGTTACGACCAGTTCCATAGGGCGCATTTATGATGCGGGCTGTGCCCATCCTAATTTGTATGAAGCACTTACTATGCAAGGTGACTCGATTGGTGGGCCACTTTGGGATGTGGAATTGCGTTCACCGCTGGTACTATGGAACACTAAGATCAATTACGACCGTTTCGCGGCCATACGCCCACCCACTTACCTGGGCGCATTGGGAGACAGCGTTGTCGTTGTGGGCTTGTCGAGCGATGTGCCGGTACGTATGCAGGCTGGGCCTAGTGGCTATTACGAAGGCATAAATCGGTCGGGGGAGCTTACGATCCCGTCCCTGTACCGGTATCAGCTCAAAGCGCGGCTTGGAGAAATCTGAAGGAATCAGAAGGTGCCGTTGTAGTCGGGGTAGGATATAATTTATGTGTCAATATCCGAGGGATCAGGTACTTTCTGGGCAGACAACATCTGGGATATGTGATTCTCTGATTCTCTCAGGTGGTGCTCCATGTTAGTGCGGGCAGCTTCTGCGTCTCGCATGAGAATAGATTCCAGGATTCGCCCGTGCCATTCGATCGCTGAGGACTTCGCATCTTCAACCGCTTTGTGGACTGAGGATTTGATTTGTGGCATGAGTGCGTGAATGGGTGCAATCAGGAGTGGCATAATACTATTCCCGGATGCAATTGCGATGTGTTGATGGAATGCAAGGTCCAAGTTGGCCAATCCTTCATTTCTCCCATTCCATACTTGCATTGCATCAAAATCCTCCTGCAGTTGCTTAGCATCATCTGGTGTGTAATGCAGTGCAGCCTCTGCTGCTATCGGTGGCTCGATGAGCTGTCTGGCTTTGATGATGTCGATGAACCTGAGGTCTCCGCCATGTTGCTGTAGATACATTTCCAGTGGGGTACTTACCGTATCAGCAGAGAGTTTGGATACAAAAATGCCACGTCCTTTTTCAATACGGATCAGTCCGCGCCCTGAAAGCATGCGAAGGGCTTCCCTAAGTACGGTTCTGCTTACTCCAAATTGAGAGCATAAGTCTAATTCGGACGAAAGTCGCATTCCGGGCATCAATTTCTTTTCGCGAATTGAGTTTTCGATGGCCTCTACCACAGAATGGCTGAGAAGCTGGGGTCTACCTACGGATGCGAATTGCTGAGCCATGGATTGGAAAAATGGAGATTTGGAGTTGTGCTCCTGGTTGCGTTATTTAAGCGGGAAGAGTGTGATGTAAGATAGTTTAGAGACCGAAGAGTCGGGGGATCACTAACGTGATTTGCGGGACAAAAGTGATCAATATCAGTGCGACCAGCATGGCTACATACAAGGGAGCCAGAGGCCGAATCATTGCAGGTACGGTTACCCCGGAAATTCCTGCACCTGCAAACAGTACCGTACCCACAGGTGGAGTACAGAGACCGATACAGAGATTAGCTACCATCAGGATACCGAAGTGGAGCGGATCAATACCAAATCCCACGACCACCGGTAGAAAAATAGGTGTAAAGATCAGGATGGCTGGCGTCATGTCCATGAATGTGCCAACCATCAACAACAGCACATTTATCAGGAGGAGTACAATGATCTTGTTGTCGCTGATCGCTAAAAGTGATTCCGCAATGCCTTGTGGAATCTCTTCAAAAGAAAGCACCCAGGAGAGTGCCAGCGAGGCGCCGATGAGGAGCATGACTACGGCGGTGGTAGTCACACTGTTAAGCAAAACGTCATAAAGCTCCCGGATTCGTACCTCGCGATAGAGCAGCACGAGCACAAGTGCGTAGAGTACTGCAATGGCAGCAGCTTCGGTCGCCGTAAATATCCCCGCGATAATTCCTCCGATGACAACCACGACCAAGGTAAGGCTCGGTAATGCGCGAGCAAAATGCACGAATACTTCCTGAAACGGTATACGCTCGCCCTTACCATATCCCTTTCGGTGTGCTACGAACGCTGCTACTACCATCAGCAGTCCTCCAATGAGAATGCCGGGCATATATCCAGCAACGAACAACGCAGCAACTGAAACCGTGCCGCTGGCAAGCGAATACACAATCAGAACGTTACTGGGGGGAATCAGCAACCCTGTTGTGGCAGAGGACACATTGACCGCCGCGCTGAAGCCGGGTGAGTAGCCTCCGTCAACCATCTTAGGGTGCATGACAGATCCTATTGCAGCAGCAGCAGCAATCCCTGAACCTGAAATAGAGCCAAACAGCATGCACGCAATGATATTTACAAGTGCGAGACCTCCCGGGAGTGCCCCGATCAAGGCGCGGGCAAATGCAATAAGACGGCGGGCAATTCCCCCGCGGCCCATCAAATTACCTGCCAGAATGAAGAATGGGATGGCTAATAAAGTAAAGCTGTCCAAGCCCGTAGCAATGCGTTGTGCTGTTGTGCTGACCGCGGGCACAAAGTCTACGGCCACAACCATGGTGAGCAATGTAGACATGCCCAGGCAATAGGCTACTGGCACATCCAACAGGAGCAGAATCAAGAAGCTCACCACAAGTACAAGTACAGCAACGCCCATTTACAGCTGATTAGTTCGGGTTCATGGTTTGCGTCTCAACCATCAGACAAGAGTGTAGGGTTCTCTTGATCCGGGTTTTCTCGAATTGCAATTAGACTGTAGTATGTCATCAGAAGTCCGCTTAGCGGAAGCACAAGATAGACGTAGCCTATGGGGACCTGAAAAGCTGCAGAAAGCTGATTCAGATCTAACGTCACATACACGAGCCAACTGCCTCCAAAGACCAGAGCCACCAGGGAAAAAATGATAATAATGATATGGGCGAACACATGAACGGATCGCCGTTGGGTATCTGGCAGCTTCCGTACAAGCACGTCAATACCAAGGTGTGCACGTACACGCAAAGCGTATGCTGCACCCAGTAGACTAATCCAGATGAGCAGGTAAGTTGATAATTCCTCCGTGTACGAACTGGGGCTGTTAAGCAGAAAGCGTGTAACGACCTGCCAAGATACAGTGACTACCATGATCGACATTAAGGCGACCAGCAATCCTGCAAGAGTCTTGTCAATAATGCGTGCCATATCGCTGTCACGGTGCTTGGGTATTAAGGTCCCGGATCCGTTTGGCCCAAGGTTCCAGTGCGGTACCTCCAAGAGATTCATAGAGCGGTAGAACGGCTTCCTGAAAGGGCCTTTTATCTGGGCGAACGACGGTCACTCCGTCTTCCTCTACAGCTCTTAGAGCTTCCTGGCTTGCCTCATTCCACAATCTTCGCTGGAACGTTACCGATTCCTCAACCGCTTGAGTAAGCCACGCTTTTTGTTGGGTGGACAGCTTATTCCATGTATGCGTGCCAATCAGTAGGACATCTGGAGGGGCGGCGTGTTCATCCAGGGTATAGTACCGGGCTTGCTCAAAATGCTTGGATCCGTAGAAATTTGGTGGATTGTTTTCTGCACCATCCACTACACCTTGTTGCAGGGCTGTATAGAGCTCTCCATAAGCCATTGGGGTAGCATTTGCACCGAGTAGATTGATTGTTTGGATAGAAAGATTACTTCGCATCACACGAATTTTCAATCCTTGGAGATCATCGGGAGTATCGACCCTTTTGTCATGGATATAAAAGCTTCGGAATCCGGCATCGTAATAACATAATCCACGTATCCGGTAGGGTAATCCTTGCAGCAGTATCTCCTTTCCTACGTCGCCTTGAAGGGATCTCCAGAGGTGGTCTTGATCCTCAAAGAGATATGGAAGACTGTAAACGCCCATGGCAGGCACAAAATTCTCAATCACACTAGAGGCGGTTTTTGCCATGTCGAGTGTGCCGAGCTGGAGCAGCTCTACAGATTCCCGTTCGTTGCCCAACTGTCCACTGGGATAAATTTTCACCCGCATAGTGCCTCCCGAGAGCTCTTCTAAACGTTCCCCCATGAAAGCCATTCCACGGTGTACCGGATGCGTGGAATCCAGTACATGTGCCAAACGGAGCTCAACGCTGTCTTGTGAGGAGCTACATCCTGCACTACTCAGAAGTAGCGGTGCAGTTAGCAATGCAAGCAGCACAAGCTTAGCGGTCGAATTCATGAGAATGGCATCATAAGCCCTTGGGTTAGGATACAATGCGTCTATCCAGGCCGGGAGTTATTGATCGGGTTCGAGCAAACGGAGAGAATCGATCTTCAGCAAGAAACCAGATTAATCGTTCTGGCAACCATTTATGCGCATCAAATACTCCGGGATTGTTCATTGGCTGGTCGATCTTCGGGATCAAATCAGACGAAGTAAAGGCCGCCATTCACTTCCACAGACTCGCCATTCACATATGCAGAGGCATCTGACGCAAGAAAAGCGACAATATTGGCTACATCTTCAGGTTCACCCTCACGGCCCACGGCCGTCTTTCCGGCAATCATTTTCCGAACGTTATTGGGTGTAAACGTGTCGTGAAACGTCGTATTTATGAGGCCTGGTGAGACACAATTGACGCGGATGTTGCGTGCAGACAGTTCTTTCGCCATTCCACGGGTCATGGTCAGGACCCCGCCTTTCGCGGTCGCATAGGCAATTGATCCTCCTCCGCCACCGTCGCGGGCTGCGAGTGATGCCAAGTTCACAATCGTTCCACCAGGCTTCATGTACGGCAATGCAGCCTGAGAAACGAGAAAGACAGATTTGAGATTTACTGCCATAACGGCGTCCCAGAATGCTTCGTCCATTTCGTCGAGCTTTTTGCGGGCCAGTAGACCGCCGGCGTTATTGACCAGTATATCAAGGGATCCCCCAAAGGCTTCTGTGCCTTCGGTGAGCAGTCGCTTTACGTCTGTTGCCTGGGTTACGTCTGCTTTTATTGCAATAGCCTGGCCGCCGAAACCGGCAACTTCTGCAACGGTCTCCTCCGCATCGTTCTTGCTGGAGTGATAATTAACGATGACAGACGCGCCTGCTTTAGCCAAACCATAGACGATCCACCTTCCGATATCTCTCCCCCCTCCGGTCACCAGCGCCACCTTGCCGCTCAGATCTGTATTCATGCTGTCGTTTTCGTGTTAGTACTATAAGTGTAGGAATGATTTGGAGGCGATTAGGATATTTGTGGAAAGCGTGATTGCAGGTCAATTTTCTGCTTCTGAGTTGCTCAGAAATTCAACCTGATAACTTCCTGTCCACTGGAAAGATTGATCACCGAACGTAACCTCCTGTTGTCCGGTTGCTTCCTCAGACTGGTTCGAAACTATAACCCGCCAGCGAAGGCCGTCCTGACCTGTGATCTCAATTACACTGGCGACATCCGAATGGCCCACGACGTTCACTCCCGTGACTCGGGGTCTGGCCTGTGCGGATCTTTCTCGGGCTTCATTGAAGTAGCCATGGGGTTCAATGACGGATGCAAAAAGCATGTTTTCGGCCTGACGACGCAGGACGAGAAGGGGATGCGATTGCAGGTTAAAATCAGGATCGTTTGCGCCGGTGCGTCCAAGATGTACTTCACTTTCCGGCCAGGCAGAAGAAATCAGCGAATAGTACCGATGGCCGTCCAGCCAGGTAAATTGGATGGATGAATCTGTGCTGGCATGTGCTGTTTGCCAGATGTGCTGATATCCATGACTATCCCCCAATGGCTGCAGCGCGTTCGTATTCGTCTCGAATTGCAGGTTCGAGGTAATGTTCTGGCCGGAATAATGCAGAGGGTAATCATATTGGTGAGTTTTATCGCTGGTTAAGCGATACAGGTCCACAACGACCGGATATGGAAGTGTTTCATCCTTAACGAGTAGCATCGTTCGCTGCATATCCACGCCGTCATAATATGTGTCAGCATGCGCGCTCATAGCGATAGCGTGCGTATCCCCTGCTTCAAAAAAGTGTCGTTTGGCAGACATCGACTCTGCAGTGTCTTCGTCCCCCATGTTTTGTGTCACTCCGTCGACAACTACAGTATTGTGTGCAATGGTCTGCATCGCGTAGGTGTCGTTTTCTGGCAGATAGCGTCCGCCGAACTTGGGCTCCACATTGACCCATCTACCAAACCCGTAATCGCGAATAACCTGTCGTCCCTGATCAAAGAAGATGAAGTGCAACTTATCGAAATGTCCATGACCTCCTCCGTGTACGCCATACTTCATGAGGAGCATAGACTGCTCCATACCTTCTCCCATTCGGAGAATTCCCAGTCCACCGGAGACACCGCCGCTTCCATCGCTGAATTCCACCGAGGGCCAGGCAATTTGAGGATCCGATTCACTGGCATCAAAATCACGGGCAAGCTTTAATCCGGCTCCACTCAAAGAGATACGCCCCTGGATTTTGGCAATGCCCAGAAGATCTTCATCCGTTCCGTAGCGATCGTAGGTCAGGGCGTTGGCTAGAATGACCTCAGGTGCTGCTACATCCATCGTTAACGATGCATCGTTGATCGGTGGAAAAACTCCGTTGGGGAATGAAGTTTGAACAGCTGCGTAGTAGGCTTTCCGCAAGATCTGGTCGCGGTATTCATAAATGCCCACTTCGGGTTGCATCCGCTCCACAGCCTCGGCAAAATAAAAGAAGGGCATCAATGCATAGCGGATGTAATATGGCCCTTCCATGTAATATCCGTCCGGTGAAAACAGTAGGTTTAGTTGTGCCAGAAATCCACCCTTTCCATCCAGGTCCGAGCCGTGCAGGGACTTTTCGACCAGTGCCAGGTCACCCATCACATATGCAATCATACCGACCGCAGCTACGGCCCAGGTACCGTGGTTATGAATGCGGTCGAATTCTGCTTTGTTACGGATATGAAACCAGTCGGCCATGGGGCGAAAGATATTGGCCTCGAACCGGGTCCGTTCCTCTTCCGAGAGCCAATCATATACGCAGTCGTAAGCAATACTCGTATGCACGAGCCAAACCTCTTCGTTCAGAGTTTGGTGGAAAATTTTGCCTGGTCTCTGATGATGTGCCAGCGGGTGCGGGCCGAGGGTTGGATAGAGGACCGCGTACATTTCCAGCATATCGCGTACAAAAGCTGCGTATTTATCCTCTCCGGTGATGCTGTAGAGCAGCCCTGCGTAGCGCATTTCGCGATAGTTTTGTTTGTGTCGTTCGTGTTCGTATCCTCCGGCTTCTCCAGGGTTGGGTACTTCCATGGGGTGTGCGAATGCAACTTCCATGGTCTCTTTTGCCAGGGCGATTGCCTCATCGAGTAAGGCGTAACGGCCCTGTGCTTCTCGGATCGCGAGGGCATCTTCCTGTGAGATAAAGATTCCTGCATGTTGACCCCAAGCCGTAAATGGCACGGTAAATCCGAGAAAAACAAGTAACAGGAGGCGCGACATGGGATATTTCCTCTTCGGTTCGTACATCTACAAGATTATACTTGAAATATATCACATATCATACAACTTTGCGTATTTCGAGCTTGCAGAGGGTTATTTTCAATGGGGTTCGACTGGTAGTATGTTCTGTTGGGGAATTATGTACTCAACTGCAACTCGCGGGAACCTTTCCAGCAGTCGGACGGCAAACGGAGACACTGGCCAGATGGCGGTCCGACCCAGTGCTTACTCCAGCATCATTGGCAGTGATGCCATGCCCGTTTCTCGGTTTAGCAAATTTTTGGCCGTTTGTTTATGAACGAGACGGCTAGTGCCTATCGCAACATCACGTACAGGTTATCACCTGGAAGCCAAGGCAAAGAAGATGGCTGGTTTAGCGGGTAAATGTCAGTCAACATTCACAGTTCGTCCGCGCATGGGCGTATAGGCTCCAAAGTAATTCCTGAGCCGAAATACTACCTTTCTGGGCAGGCGCAGGGGAAAGATCGTCGAGAATTCATGGGAAGTGCGATATAGGTTGATGCCTATCTCACGCCCCCTTGCCCAACCAAGATTGAAGCATCCTCGTAGGGTTACCGGACGAACGAAGATCTGCACAAATCATATTGTATGTTTTTTTGTGCATTTCTGGGACACAGTAGTTGCCGGCCAGATTATGAAGAATCAGACGATCATTGATGGGTAAGCGTAATGGTTGCCGAAGATCCTCCGGCGATAACTCTGCACAAGTAGAGTCCACGTGGGAGTGCTGTAGCGTCGAAGGCATAACTATACGCTCCCGATGAGTGAAATTCATTTACCAGTGCGGTTACTTCCTGACCGAGTATGTTGAAAACAGTAATCTCAACATGTGTTGGCTTATCGACCTGAATGTCTATCGAGGTGCTTCCGCTAAACGGATTCGGGTAGTTGGGCAGCACCGTAAAGGGTAAGTCCGGAGTTGTGCCAGCGATGCTTAGTTCGATGGGTCCGATAGGAGTTAAGTCCCTTCCATCAAAGCCCTCAAAAGCTGTCCCGTATCGTAGCGCCCTATACACAGCATTCTGGAGGCGTGGGGAACCTGGAGGTCCGAACACTGGAATTACATCTCCCTGAGAGAGGGGTCCGGTCTGTACGACGGGATTAACGTATTCCCAGACTAATGCATCCGAACCTGCTTCAAGTTCGAAGATACGGCCAGTCATACCCTCGGCAATTAATGTGTTTCCATTAGGGAGGCGTTGTTGGCCTGAGACGAAATCACTAAAAAATTCGCTTGGTGCAGAGAAAGTCCAAATAGACTCGGGGTCCTCATAGGTCCCATCTATTCCCTGTGCAAACCAAACTGCATTCCCGTAGATCTCTTCCATATATGGGAGCTTGAGCTCGTGTACGGTTGAGTAGTTGCCTTCCGGTTGTCCTACACCGTTTTCAAATACCATGAGGTTCCCCGCTCCCGGCATGCCATCTGGAATCCATAACACGGAATGCATAAAATGCAGCGTCTGATCACTGTCTGTTCCCAAACCGTACATCTGCGGGTTTCCCCATCGATACAAAAGTCGCCCACCCCATCCAAAAGTGCCACCTGTCTCTCCCCGTGCCTCCTCTGTTGAAGTACTGTGATCAATGACCCATATCTCGTTAAGAAAAGATGCACTGATGGCAATGATGTCGAGCTCCTCATTGTAATCCAGTGCATTGAAATGGAGCCAGTCTCCGCCAATGGATGTGTTCACATCAATTCGTTGCGGGTGGTCGGAAATATTTTGCACATAAGTGTCTAAAAGCGGGGCATAATCTTGTGCGAGGTGATCCCAGGAATCCCACTGCCAGACAATTTCTGCACTATCAGGCAGTATAGGTTTAAACTCTACGATACGTTCACTCAGGATGATCTCCTGACCATCGGCGAGGTTCGCGGGGTTGTATCCTGCGGCTAGTATTTCGTCCATGTCGCGCATATCCCAGACGATTGCAAGAATATTGCCGTTTGGCAGGGGGACTACGTCATGGTGTAGCATATATTCATCGTTCACAAAGTCGTATTGCCATCGTATGGTTGCGTCCCATTCTATGATTTCGACACGTCCGGCTAAGCCTTGGAAGTTGGTCCACGAGTTTGGGGATGCCGAAGCTCTGAGCAAGGCGCCATCCGGCAACAGTCTGTTGGTAGCTCCAAACGCAGAGTTGACGTGCCAACGATGTACTATTTGCCCTTCCAGATTGACCAGGTACACTGAGGGGTGGAGTATTGGGGCGATTAGTGTATATCCCTCAAAAGTCCCCGACATATTGCGCATGAGCCCGACAGTACGATCTTGTGCCTGTGCGGTGCTGGATACAGATAGCAGGATCAGGAATAGGTAGGAAGGCACGGATACTCGCATTGGGATTAAGATTGTCTGGTTATGAGGGTGTATCTCGTTGAGGGAATACTCCGCTTCTGCTACCTCTGATGGGTTTCGGAAATCATTGACTGTGTGGATAGATCGGCAGCCGTTCGATGCGATGAAACGTGATGCCATATCGTGCTTCGGGATTGCGCACGGCAGCCTCATACACGACTTCTTTTGTTTGATAATCGACTTCGATTGTTTTCCCGTTCGGGCCATCTTCCCAGTTGGCTCCCGGCATAAATACCACGTTGTTTTCCTTCGGGTGAAAATCAACGTCCGACACAATAGCTGAATAGGTAGTGGGACCACGTTCTCGACCGTATTCCCAGACCTGTTGAACGGTCATGGCATCATCGTCAAATAGATATTCGACTGCGCGACTGAACACAGGTTGCCCCTGGTAGTGTCGATTGTCACCATTGTCAAATAAGAGCAAAGTTCCGTGTGGAGTTAATTCTGGGGCATGCTGATACCATGCCCAGGAGAACTCCGAGTGATCGACAAAGCCGTCAAGAACGGCAGGATCTGTAATTGGCTGACCATTTGTATCCAAGGGTTGCAAGAGTTTGCTATTCAGGTCTGTGCCATCACCAGCCGTGCCCCAATTACTATGTGGCGCAAAGATCCAAATGACCTTATTATCGCGAGTTAGCTTGACCGTGCCTTGGACACGTCCAGAAACAATTATGGCGTCTTTTGCCTCATCGTATGCCAGACCATTGGCATGAAACCAGTCCCGGGCATTACTACTCCATACGCGTCGTCTTTGGTTTAGCGATTCCCTAAGATCCCATTCCTGCACAATGTTACCGGTCTCACGATCAATTTCCAGGATATGATCTTCTGTGGTAGCTAAGTCGTGCTTATTGACGGTGACCAGCAGGTTGCCGTTTGTAAGCTCTAAAACGTTATGATGGAATCCGTAGCCGGGCAGGAGCCATTCGTTGATCACTCTGCCCAGCATATCCATTTCGACGAGACGTCCGCTACTACCGTCTCCGAAGTACAGATTACCGTTCCTGAGTCGCTCGACGCCTGCATCATAAAACAGGTTTCCGAGTACGGGATGTGTATCCATGTTCGCATACCAGCGAATATTGCCGTATTGGTCAAACATGAACGGGATTTGAGGTAAGCCGCTGCCAGTGCGTCCGAAGAAACTAACCAGGTTCATGCCGGGCTTTTTTCGTTCAGTGTTAACGCTGACTTTGATTTCTGGCAACTCGGGCAAAAGCTGTGGGGTATCTATAGATCGATTTTCTTCTCCCAATAGCTGGTCGTCAGCGTCGTAGAATCTAATCAGCAACGTGTTACGATGCGCGGGATAGAGTCCGAGTACAGGAAGGGTAAAAGACGTGGCCCTTTCTTCAAAGCGGTGTGTGAGTGATTCAGTATCATTATCTCGACCTAAGATCTCGAGCTCTACCTGTACCGGTTGGCTGGTTTCCAGCTTAAGTTCCGCCGCAAGTGGTACATAGCCGGTTGGGTTGAGAAGAAGGCTCTCACTAACGATAAAGCTTTCGAGTCCGGGGGCTGTTGGGTCCGAAGTGCTGGGACCACTGTCGCAACCCAGGGCCCAACAGAAAGCAAAAACTATTAACCAGGAGTTTTTGCTAGAGAATGACATACGACCGTAATGTATTTGTTATAATCTAATTGCTGGGCTCCTTGCCGCTAAGTTAAGGACTTTACGCGTTGATGTAACAACGTTCTTGATTGGCGTTGCCAGCAGTTATTACACGGGGCAACCCCAAAACATAGATCTAACTGGCAGATGTTACCGGGAATATCCGAGTATTTGGTAATGTTACAAGCTTGCACCCAGCGCGCAAGGGTTGATCTATGGATGCTCCAAGCACCGGGCGGCATTAATAGTCAGCTTCATTAGCACTGGCTTCCTGGGATGTCCTCCACTGGTTCCACTCCGCAACCATCTCATTTAGTTTTTCGGGATGGGAAGCAGCGATGTTGACTGATTCAGAGGGGTCTCTGGAAATGTTGTACAGTTCAAAAGTTTTACCTCCATCATTACTATAGATCTTATAGACTTCATTAATCAGACTAGCTTGTTGCCGGAACCTGAACGCTAGATTTTTCTCTCTCTTTTCTACTGTTCCGTTGATAAGGGGCAATAGGCTCACTCCATCATAAGGGCGATTGTATTTTTCCAGATTGATATTCAGGATACTGGCAATGGTAGGAAAATAGTCTGAAGTAAAGCACGGTGATTCCAGGGTACTGCCTGATAAAATTTTTCCAGGCCATTCCATCACGCCGGGAACTCTTATCCCTCCCTCATAAAGACTTCGTTTTCTGCCTTTGAGCCCCTTGGTGGTTCCTTGAGTCCTTCCTGTTACAGCTGTGCCTTCGGGGCCGTTGTCACTGGTGAAAAATACTACTGTATTGTCGGCTACTCCCAATTCTCGAAGGGTTTTTCTTAAGCGTCCCACTTGTTTGTCCATGGCAGTCAACGTTCCGTAAAAGTGTTGTTGATCTTCGGATAAATCTTTGTATTGCTCTTTATAGTGTTCCCCCGCAATAACAGGGAGATGTGGCGTATGGAACCAAACAACGCCTAAGAAGGGTTGATCTTTTTTTACCGCATCTTCAACGAAAGGGATTACCCTGTCCATAATCACACGGGAATCGTCCCCCTCTAGATTTTTTGTTATAATCTCATCCGGTTCTGACCAATAGAATGTATTAAATGGTCCTCGCTCTTCAAGCGATGACGATACATCGCCTGCGGAACTGGAAGGTGTAATCATAGGATCCCAAGTAGGCACTTTTGATTCGGTCACAAAGTACGTATCAAAGCCATGTTCTGAGGGTGGCGAATAGTGGGCATCATGCTGAGGTCTGCCTCCCCGATTGGCATCAATGGTGTCACGTGTCAAGGTCCCTAAATGCCATTTTCCGAAAATCCCTGTGACATACCCTACTTCCTTGACTAATTCTGCCAGAGTTATTTCTTCAGTTTTTAAGTGACCACAATTGGCATGGCAGATACCATAGCGAAGTGGGTGACGCCCAGTCATTACACTTCCACGGGTAGGTGAACACACTGGCGAGGCGGCATAGAAGCGGTTGAACACCATGCCGTTAGATGCCATCTCATCTAGGTTGGGGGTTCGTAGATATGGATGCCCATTATAACCCGTATCTCCCCACCCTTGGTCATCTGTCATAATTAGAATAATATTAGGAAGTGTTGCTTCCCGCGACTTTTTCTGGCATGACGCTATGAATAACGGCAGTAAAAAGGCGATCAATATTTTCATTTAATGACGCGTATTTCCCCAATGTTTTATGATTAGAGTGAGACAGTCCATCTGCCGACACCACGATCACACGTGAACGCACAAAATACAAGACCGCAAGGTATCCGTCCGATAGCGTCAATACATAAGGTGTACTGTAGAATCTGTGTTGCTTCCCCGGGCGGATGTGTTGCAACGGTAAATTAGGCTAGGTTCGAGCAGGTACACCTTGTTAGTACTCTATCTGTTACCAGAGCGCTGCTATAGTCAAATAATCCTCGAACTCTGTCCGGAATCCAACCAGGTTTGTAACAAATCTTCCGATCGGATACTAGAATTCATCAAATCTGACTGTACAATAATTAATACCCACTAACACTAACTCAATTATATATAATCGGAGTAATACCTTATGCGGCAACCTGCATATCCATTTCACGGGTCATAGGGGTTGGTATCCCGGACGCCTCTCGCCGTGGAGTGCCCAACCCGGAGGCCAGATTGTTTGGGCCACATTCAGGTCCGAATGGCCACAAGCCATACACTAGAATTTTTTTTGTGTCGTCCGATTGTATGCTTCGGATGCCCGCAGGCATGCTAAATCTGACTGGTTACTCAGGGATATTATTCCTCAATAAAACCATGAATAGTACTTGCATCTTTGGTAAAAAAGTATTATTTAGTAACAGGTGGTGTGCTGCGGGTATCTTTTCCGCTGTGCTACTGCTTCTCATTCCACTCACCAAACCAAGCGGAAAATGTTGAGAAAAGTCTTAGTTATCGTGATGGTCGTCTTGGCTCTCGTTCACGGCCTGTTGCCTGACATGATTGCCGGGGACGTTGTGCCTCTATTGTTGGTCTTGTCTGGCCTCGCGTATGGAGTTGTTGCAACAGATGCGGAGAACCCGACCGTTTACTTAGTGGTCGTTTTAGCGGCTGCGGCTGCTTCACAGGTAGACGTATTGTCTAGCATACCAGGCATAGGGGGGGTTCTTGATAGCATATTGGATGCAGTGATGCACGCCTTGTATGCATCCGCAGTTACGATCTTGTGTGTGCGGGCGTATAATCGGATCACAGGATAGGAGGCAGGTCAGTCAGTCCAATTTTGGAAATAACTGGCGTTGATTTATTGACATTGCAGGTTGCCATGGGGTAACCAGGGTTGGTGTGCCCCCACGTTTTACCAGGAGTGATCTACTGGCACTGCGTAGTCGGTTCGGGCGTGTTATTTGGCTTGATTCGGGGCCCGATAGGTTCCGGCCGGGGTGATGTGAGGCGGAGCTCGAGCGATTCGCGAGCGGGGTGCTGTCCTTGCCACTTGGTTCTGGTAGATATTCTGCCGGCCTGCCCGCTTCGAGCGGAGGCCAAGCTTTGTAGACTGAGCAGAACGTCGCTTGGTGAGTGGTTTCGCGGGTGCGGGTAAGATGGCGAACTTGCACGTTCAGTCACCAAAGTGGAGCCAAGGGGAGTCGAACCCCTGACCTCTTGAATGCCATTCAAGCGCTCTACCAACTGAGCTATGGCCCCTTACCCCGCTGCAGGGTTACACAAGGTTTTTGCTTTGTAGTTCCGGTCTGTGTCTTTCCATGCTGCCGTAATCTTCACATTACGGCGAAGTCTAATTGATCAAGTGTTCGGTAAAATGGTTTAGTCGCGCGGTAAATCATTTATCTCGGCGGGGGGACGGACTATGGAACGTACAGAATATAAACCGGTGCAGGTCACCAAATTTGGAGGCACTTCAGTAGATACTACGGAGCGAATTAGGCGGGGTATCCGTTTAGTTCAGGAAATTGCCGCAGATGTTCAACGTGTGGTGGTGGTTTCAGCAATGGGAGGGGTTACCGACAAATTGCTGAGGTCCGTGGAAGCGTCTCTTTTAGGAAAAGGATCTCCAAACAACATTGTCGAAGAGTTACGTGATCGGCATGCGGTGGCGGCGCACGAACTTGCTCTCAGTGGGGAGCAGCGGGAACTACATGAGTATTTGGAGGAGCTCTGGCGGGAGCTGGAAAGGTTATTGCGGGGAATCGCTCTTGTGGGAGAATGCACAGCTCGCACTAGGGATGCCATTCTAAGCATTGGTGAGCGGGCCTCCGCTCCGCTTGTAGCGGCGGCGTTTCGTGCTGTCGGTGAAAAGTCTAGGCATATGGACGCCCGCAGCCTGATCAGGACGGATGCAAATTACGGAGAGGCGCATGTGGATTTTGATGAATCCCTTCGCCGGATTCGAACAAGATTCGAAGATATTCCACGCGATCAGATTACGGTTATAACCGGATACATTGCTTCTGCTCCAGATGGATCCACCACCACGTTAGGACGATCAGGGAGTGATTTTACGGCAACCATTCTTGGTTTAGCGCTGCGTGCACGGCGTGTGGTCATCTGGACGGATGTTGATGGAGTGTTATCCGCTGATCCTCGGGATGTCCCTGAAGCCTTCCCGTTGGCCCGCCTCAGTTATACCGAAGCGGCAGAAATGGCTTATTTCGGGGCTCGCATCCTGCATCCTCGTACAATGCGACCCGTACAGGCGCTGGGTATTCCACTCCTGATCAAAAACTCTCTAAATCCCAAGGCACCAGGTACACTTATCTCTAATGAGTCGCGTTCGGTGGAGCTCAGAGTAAAGGCTATATCTACCATTCGGGATGTTGCGGTGGTAATGTTGGAGGGGAGCGGCATGTTAGGTATGCCGGGAATCGCTGCTCGTGTGTTCGTTCCTTTGGCAGAGCAGAAGATCAATGTGCTGATGATTGCCCAAGCTTCCAGCGAGCACAGTATTTGCCTGGTCGTTCGCGAATCGGATTCCGATTCTGCAATAGAAACGCTGCGGAATGCATTTAAGCGGGAATTGGTGCACGGAGATATTAGTCGGATTTACTCCATCCCAAGGTGTGCAATTGTATCTGCCGTAGGCGATAAAATGCGACATCATCCGGGGTTGGCCGGCCGCATGTTCGCTACACTGGGGCGCAGCCGTGTCAATGTACTGTCGATTGCGCAGGGGGCAGCCGAAACGAATATTTCAGCGGTTGTAAGGGACGATGAGGTCCGGCGGGCTGTACGTGCCTTGCATGAGGCGTTTCCGCTGGGGCGTTTGCGTGCTCACGTATGCCTATTAGGACCGGGGCGCGTTGGCGCCCACCTGCTGCAGCTCTTGGCGAAACAGCATAACGATCTGTTGGAGCGTGTTAAGCTGAATATTAAGCTCATAGGGCTTGCTAATTCCAGAACAATGCTTTGGGATGCCGATGGTCTTGAATTTAGCACAGCGGTTTCCAAGCTTGCGAGCGGGCGTCCAACCAACCTGGACCGGTTAGTAGAACAACTGGGCGCCAGTCGACTGGAACGGATCATTGTTGTGGATGCCACGGCAAGCCAGGCAGTCGCAGCCCGGTATCCCGATTTCCTTGAGCTCGGACTGGGCGTGGTAACCGCGAATAAACTGGCTAATACGCTGGATCTGCCGTTCTACCGACGTCTACAAAAAGCAGCAAAGCGGCGCGAAGTAGCTTTCCGTTACGAATCTACAGTCGGTGCAGCCCTTCCAGTTATTTCCATACTCAAGGATCTGGTAAGAACCGGCGATCAGGTTCACAGGATCGAAGGAGTTTTATCAGGGACGCTGGCGTATGTTTTCAACAGTCTTGATGCAGGAGAATCTTTTTCATCAATTGTGGAGCAGGCACACGCTAATGGCTGGACAGAGCCGGATCCGGCTGATGATCTAAGTGGGGAAGATGTAGCTCGAAAACTACTGATTTTGGCCCGCGAGATTGGCCTTGCTGTCGAACGAAATGATATTAAGGTCGAATCCCTGTTACCAGAAGGACTTCAGCCTGGTAGCCCGAAAGCGCTATTTGGTGAGCTAAGGAAGGTCGATCATGAGTGGAAAGCGCGGGTTGAAGAAGCGGCGCGTGAAGGCAAGCGGTTGCGTTACATCGCCAGACTTGAGGGTGGACAATTAGATGTTAGTGTTCAGTCTGTATCGAGTGATTCACCATTTGCTACAGCGCCAGGGCGGGGGAATGTTGTTGTATTCACGACGGATCGTTATGACGATGAACCGTTGGTCGTGCAGGGGCCGGGTGCAGGCCTAGGGGTTACAGCTGGAGGGCTTCTAGCTGACCTGATCTATTCAGCAGAAATTATGCCCTGACTGCCACGGGGCCTGTGTCACAGTCGATTAAACTTTGATGTCAATTTCGTTACAAATTGCTGTTGCCGGTACCGGACGTATGGGAAAGGCGGTCATAGCATCGGCAACCTCACGCGGACATGAGATCAGCCAATATTTTAATCGTGATAATCCTGTAACCGAGGAAGCATTAAAGCGTAAACCCGACGTCGTTATAGACTTTACGCGGCCGAAAATTGCAGTCCAGAACATTAAGTATTACTGCAGGGCAAACGTGCCTGCGGTGGTCGGTACGACAGGGTGGTATGATAAAGTCATTGATGTCTGTCGTCTTGTGAACCAGCATAATGCAGCTGTGCTGTACAGCCCCAACTACTCTCTGGGGATACAACTCATCCTGCAGGCATTGCGTGCAATTGCTCCCTTGCTAAACAAGCTGCCAGAGTTCGATGTGGCATTGCATGAGTTGCATCATACAGCAAAAATTGATTCCCCCAGTGGTACTGCCATCAATATGGCAACCGAATTAGTCAAAAATATCGAGAGAAAACATGAATGGGGAGGGCCCTCAAAACCGCACGATCCATTGCAGCTTGAGGTCTCAGCAACTCGGCTGGGACATGTATTTGGGCAGCATCGGGTGATGATCGACGGTCCTGCTGACAACATAGTACTGGAGCACACAGCCAAGGATCGTGGCGGTTTTGCTCTAGGGGCAATACGAGCCGCGGAGTGGATACAGGGACGAGCGGGATTGTTCACTCTGGAGGATATGCTATCTGACTGGCTTGCTGTCTCAACAACAAATAAGACTACAAATGCTCTTTAGAGGTGCTGCGCCAGCACTCGTGACTCCCTTCTCCGAAACAGGTGCTATTGATAAAGCGGCGTTCTGCGAGTTGATTGAGCATCAGATCACAGGGGGGGCTTCTGCTCTGGTTGTCCTTGGTACGACAGGCGAAAATCCGACGATTACCTCCTCAGAGCGAAGCGAGCTTGTCGCTACTGCGGTTGAATATGTATCAGGTCGCGTTCCGGTTATAGTTGGCACGGGCACCAATTCGACTGCCGAAAGCATTACGTTTTCCGTTGAAGCCGAGCGATTAGGAGCTGACGGATTGCTCGTTGTCGGGCCTTACTATAACAAGCCTCCCCAAAGGGGTTTTGAAGCGCATGTAGCCGCTATTGCGGAGTCAACTTCGTGCCCTATCATACTCTACAATGTCCCCAGCCGCACAGGCTTCGACATCGATCTAGAAACCATCCTCAATCTGGCAAACGAAATCCCTGCCGTGGTCGGGGTGAAGGAGGCATCTGGCGATCTCTCAAAAGTCGCAGATCTTATCCAATGTCGACCCGCTGGGTTTGCAGTGTATTCCGGAGATGATGAGTGGACGCTATTCTTTCTGGCTCTCGGTGCAGATGGTGTTATTTCGGTTGTCAGTAATATTCTCCCACGCATGATGAACAAACTCGTTAGAGCCGGCTTGGAGGGCGATCTTACAGGAGCAGCGGGCATGCACCATTCGTTGGTGCATGCAATGCGAGCGTGTTTTCTCGATACCAACCCGATACCGGTCAAGGCTGTTCTGGCTCACCTTGGACAGTGTGGGCCTGCGGTGCGTCTGCCTCTGGTAGAATTGTCACCGAGAAAAAAAAGTATGGTAATGGCTGCGGTTGCTTCGGCGCTGGAAGACGAGGTTGGTATTTTAGACAGTTCTTGACAAGCATGTGCCCATTCCTGAATCGAAGGGGGATACGTCATGGACGCCGGCAGTACCAGAGTCCTATTGGGATTGGGTAATGCACAAAAACCACCGTATACCTTGGACTTACACAGATCGATCAACCGGTTCCAAACCCTCACTTAATAGTATCATACCGTATGCGAATTTATCTCGTGAGCATGGAATGTACTCACGGATAAAGCATAGTATTGCCGAGTCACATGCTCAGCATAATTAAAGGCAGACGAATGCACCGAAGGAAAAAATTTCGCGAGAAACATGGCCTTTCGATTACGGCAGTATTGCGTACTGACCAGTCACTATAACAAGATTAAATGACCGACCTTGTTTCTGAAGTAGGGGACGATAGCGGGCGTATTGTACCGTTAAACATCATTGAGGAAATGGAAGCCTCCTACATTGATTATTCAATGTCGGTCATCGTGGGACGGGCGCTTCCTGATGTTAGAGACGGACTCAAACCAGTGCACAGGCGTGTGTTGTATGGTATGAGGGAGTTGGGGCTTGGTCCGGGTTCGACCTACAAAAAGAGTGCCCGTATTGTAGGTGAGGTGTTGGGTAAGTATCATCCGCACGGTGACTCATCTGTCTACGACACAATGGTGCGGATGGCGCAGGGGTTTTCGCTCCGCTATCCGCTTGTGGATGGTCAGGGTAATTTTGGATCAGTAGATGGTGATTCTGCCGCTGCAATGCGGTACACGGAAGCACGCCTGACAAGCCCCGCAGCAGAATTACTTCGGGATATCAGGCAGGATACGATTGATTTCCAGGAAAATTTTGACGGCTCACTTCAAGAGCCCGTTGTCTTACCTGCGTCATTCCCGAATCTGTTGGTCAATGGGGGCGATGGTATTGCTGTGGGCATGGCAACCAAAATTCCTCCACATAACCTTCGTGAGGTAGCTGATGCGATCATAGCCTACATAGAAAATCCGGAAATCGATACGTTAGGGCTCATGGAGTATGTTCCTGGCCCGGATTTTCCGACAGGAGGCATCATTCACGGTACGAAAGGAATCCAGAAGGCCTATCACACTGGCCGGGGACGTGTCGTAATCAGGGCGCGTATGCATGAGGAAGAGCTGCGCAAGGGCAGAAAAGCATTGATTATTACAGAGCTGCCTTACCAGGTTAACAAGGCCCTGCTGATAACCAAGATTGCGGATCTTGTGCGCGATAAGCGCATCCAGAGCATAAGTGACCTGCGTGATGAGAGCGATCGCGATGGTATGCGTATTGTTATTGAGCTCAAGAAGGATGCGGTTGCTCAAATTGTTGAAAACAAGCTCTATAAGTACTCCAATTGCCAGCATACTTTTGGTGCAAACTTAGTAGCTCTGGTTAATGGCCGTCCAGAGATACTCACGTTAAAAGATGCGATCGTTCATTTTGTCAATCACCGACATGAGGTTGTCACCCGTCGTACTCAGTACCAGCTTAATGAGGCCCAGAAACAGGCTCATATACTGGAGGGACTCACGATTGCACTGGATCACCTGGATGCAATTATCACGATGATTCGCGAATCTGCTGATACAGCAGAAGCCCGTAAGTGCCTTATGGCGGGAGTGTGGCCGACAAAATTGACTCCGGCCCAACTCGAAAAATTGGGTTTATCAATAGAAGCACCGGGGCAAGCAGACCATGGTAGGGATTCCTGGTTGAGTGAGGCCCAGGCAGATGCAATTCTCGCGCTTCGGCTTAACCGATTGACCGGCTTGGAGCGCGACAAGATCGTGGCAGACTTTGAAGCAAAGAAGAAGGAAATTGCGCGCTTGACCGAGATTCTCGGCAGTGAGGAGCGTCGGATGAAAATCATCAAGGAAGAGATCCAGGCGCTAGCAGAAAAACATGGAGATGAGCGTCGCACGAAGATTGATCCCTCGGGAGGTGGGGATATACTGATTGAAGACCTGATTAGTAATGATCAGGTCGTTGTTACGATATCACACCAGGGAATCATCAAGCGCACAGCGGTGCAAGAATTTCAGGCTCAGGGTCGTGGTGGAAAAGGTTCACGGGGGAGCAGCCTGCGCAGGGAGGATTATATTGAGCATCTGTTCGTTTCGTACAACCTGGATTACCTGTTGATTTTTACGGATTATGGTAAGTGCTATTGGTTGCGGGTATTCCGCATTCCAGTTGGAGGGCGCGCGGCACGCGGTCGCAGCATTCGCAATCTTATCTCTATTGCAGCAGATGATCGTATTCGGGCAGTATTACCGATCAGTCGAGAGGACTTCTTGAGCGAAGAATACCTGAAGTCGCATTATGTGCTAATGGCCACCCGTCGTGGTATGCTCAAAAAAACGACACTTTGGGCGTACCGCCATCCCCGGCAGGCGGGTATTAAAGCCATTATTGTTCGAGATGGTGATGCGGTATTGGAGACTCGCCTGACCGATGGTGAGGGGCAGATAATTTTGGCATCATCGGCTGGCCGGGCAAACCGGCGCAGCGAAGAGCGGATACGGGCGATGGGGCGTGTTGCAATGGGTGTGATTGGGATAAGGCTTGGGGAAGGTGAACGTGTAATTGGTATGGTGGTGATTTCCGAGGATACCGACCGTACGCTTTTAACGATTAGTGCAAATGGTTACGGAAAGCGCACAGAGATAAGTAAGTATTCGTTGCGCTTGAGTGCGGGGAAGGGGGTTATAGCGCATAGAATCAATGAGAGGACGGGAGCACTTGTGGCACTCCATGGCGTGACAGATACGGATGATTTGATGATTATCACACAGAATGGCAAACTGATTCGTCAGTCTGTAAGTAAAATTTCGCAGCTTGCAAGGCAAGCAATGGGTGTTCGGACGATCCGGCTTGAAGAGGGCGATGCCATTGCCGACGTTACACGCGTGATCACCGAAGAAGAGGAGGAACCGACAGAATAACTCCGTGCCCGCGATGTGGATAGCGGGATCGAACCATGGGACGAGCCCCATCGGGTATGAATCACAAAGCCGTGCCGAAGAGAGCAGCTTGAGCTACACGGGCATTTTTGTAGCATGAGCGGCTTGTACAACCCGCTCAAATATATCCATTCCAAAATCTAACTCGCTTCGAGTAATGATCAGAGGTGGTCGGAAACGAATGGTTGATTGACCACAACCGATCAGGATCAAGCCGTTCTCGCGGCAAAGTTTGAGCAGCTGATTGCGCAGGGGTCTCGTTGTAACATCTATGGCGCACATGAGGCCACGCCCACGTGCATTTGAGAAGTGGTCACTGGAATCTGCTATTTCCTTGAGACGCTTAAGGAGGTGGTTTCCTACAGCACGGGTATTACGGAGAAGTGCGTCTTCCTCCATGATCTCCATGATGCGGTCAAATCTCACCATATCTACCAAGTTGCCGCCCCAGGTAGAGTTGATTCGCCCGGGTTTGACAAATACGTGATCTTCAACCTCATCAAGTCGGCGGCCTGCAAGAACGCCACACACCTGTGTTTTTTTTCCGAAGGCGATCAGATCAGGTGTTACTCCTAGTTGCTCCCAGGCCCAGAACGTACCTGTGATTCCTGCACCGCATTGCACCTCATCGAAAATGAGCAGAGCATCGTTCTCCAGGCACAGTTCCTTGAGTGTTTTCAGAAATTCTGATCGAAAGTGATTGTCACCACCTTCACCCTGAATGGTCTCAAGGATGATGCAGGCGATCTCATTTTTATGCTCAAAGAAGTATGATTTAGCCTCTTCCAATGCCTGTGCTTCCAGGTGTTCTACGTGCTCTAGGTGATCTGCTAATGGGAATGTAATCTTTGGATTCAGGATACGAGGCCATTCGAACTTCGGAAAAAACCTTGTTTTCCACGGATCGGATGTATTGGTGAGGGATAATGTGTAGCCGCTTCGTCCATGGAAGGCTTCGCGTAGATGCATGACCTGTTGGCCATGTTCGCTGGAAATGCCCTTAGCAAGATTCTTGCGCACTTTCCAGTCGAAGGCTGCCTTTAATGTGTTTTCGACTGCGAGTGCACCGCCCGAAATGAAGAAGGCATACGGTAAGGCACTGGGTTGTGCAACACGGCTAAAGGTTTCAAGGAACCGCGCCATGTGGGAGGTTTGCACATCCGAGTTTGAGACCTTGTTCAGTGCGGCATCCTTCAGTCGCTTGAGTGCATTTTCGTCGGATTCCAGTTTGGGATGATTCATCCCAAGCATACTACTGGCAAAGAAACCAAAAAAGTCCAGGTAGGGCTTGCCTGTAAGCTCGTCCACCAGTGTGATGCCCTGGCTTGCCCGCATATCCAGCACAATGGGCATCATACCTGTAGCATTGAGATGCTTGCCGAATATGTCCGGCACCTGTCCTGAGCGAATGTGCATGGATTGTGGAGGTTGGTTGAGTTTACGTTGTTCTGGATCAATGGCGGCCCTGAAAGGTACGCGTGGCACCAGAGCAAGATTCTTTACGCCGTGAATTCCGAAACTACAGTGCGTCCATCTCTCCCTGGGGAAATTACGTTGAAAAAGGTGTCAGGTGCAACAGGGGATGCGGGTCCAGGTTTCGTTGGCCTGCCGGTTGTCGAGACGCAGCCGCGTGTTCGACGTCCTGACTGGTTGCGCGTCAAGTTGCCATATGGCCCGGTGTACAAGAATCTCGTTGAGTTGATCGAGGAGCACGATCTACATACCGTGTGTCAGAGTGCCCGTTGTCCAAACATGGGCGAATGCTGGACGGCAGGAACAGCAACCTTCATGATTCTCGGTAATGTATGCACGAGATCCTGTGGCTTCTGTGCTGTTCAGACAGGCAGGCCCGAGCCTGGCCTGGATTATGATGAACCACGCCGTGTAGCCAACGCTGCGCGCATTATGGGTTTGAAGCATGCAGTCGTGACCTCGGTAAACCGCGATGAAAGAGAAGATGGAGGCGCGCCTATCTTCGCTGAAACCATTCGCCGTATCCGAAAGGAAATTCCAGGTTGCACCGTGGAGGTGTTGATACCAGATTTTAGAGGTATATGGGATGCTCTACAGATCGTTTTGGATGAGCGCCCGGAGATACTTAACCACAATGTGGAGAGCGTGCCGCGCCTGTACCGTCGAGTCCGCCCACAAGCGGACTATGAACGCTCATTAAGGGTACTGGAGATTTCGAAGGATCAGGGATTACGTACCAAGAGTGGCATTATGGTTGGCTTGGGGGAGACCGAGGATGAGGTTTTCGAACTGATGGACGATTTCGTGCGCGTGGGTGTTGATGTAATGACCATTGGGCAGTACTTACAGCCGACTCGTATGCACCTACCGGTCGAGGAGTTTATTCATCCCGATCAGTTCAGATATTACAAAGAAATTGGGGAGGCTAAGGGGATTGAGCATGTCGAAAGTGGTCCACTGGTACGCAGTTCATACCACGCTGAGCGTCACGTATAGCCGAAGGGCTAGGTGATCACAGTTGTACAATGCCCTGCGAGTAACCTCTCGCCAACACCACGGGTTATAAGCTCCAGCCTTCGCGGTACTCCCTACGAACAAACAGGTTAGCTGCTTCGTGGTTGGTGACCCTAAGGTTTTCACTGTCCCAGTACAGCCTCTTACGGCCGGAATACGAGCGTCTGCGTCCCCCTGAGTCCGCATCGGGGGTCATAAAGCTCCGTATTGCCAAATTGCCAATGAGGATCATTTCGGTTAAGGGTCCGGCGTAGTCAAAGTTGGAGCTACAGGGCGGTCCTCCCTTGCAAGCTTCTACCCATACACGCTGGTGGCCATCTGTACCACCATCAACGCGATCAAGCATCTGGCTTGGCGCCTCAAAATCCTGCATGTCTGAAGTGGGTAACAAGGTGGGATCAGCACCGTAGGTTCCGCACATAATAGTACCCTTGGAGCCATGGAACAGGCATCCTCCCCCACCATCCCCCATGGCCTCGTCATCCCCTAATCCATCAGGTCTTGGGGGTAGTAATCCACCATCAAGCCACGTAACCTCTACCGGAGGCATTCCGTCTCTACTGGGGAATTTGAATCGGATCATAGATGAATTTGGCGCACTTTCGAGGTTATCGATTGGCGACCAGTCCTCGACAAATACGGATGCGCTGGCCTCGACACTTTTAGGTGATCCCAGCTTGAGTGCTTTGAAAACAGGATCGACAATATGGCATGCCATGTCACCGAGAGCGCCAGTACCAAAGTCCCACCATCCGCGCCAGCTGAAGGGCAGGTAGGCGGGATTATAGGGTCTGTAGGGGGCGGTACCCAGCCACAAGTCCCAGTCGAGCGTTGCTGGTACAGGAGGAGTTTCTTTGGGTCTGACCAAGCCTTGGGGCCACACTGGACGATTAGTCCATGTGTACACTTCTGTTACATCTCCGATGATGCCGGTCCAGATCCATTCGCAGATTTGCCGAATCCCCTCACCGGAATTGCCTTGGTTCCCCATCTGTGTGACCACGCCATACTCTCGAGCGGCTTCTGTAAGCTTCCGCGCTTCATAAACGTCGTGCGTAAGCGGCTTTTCTACGTAGACATGTTTACCAAGCTGCATGGCTGCCATAGCCGGTGCAGCGTGCATATGATCGGGGGTGGCAACGATCACTGCATCAATGTTGTCATGCATTTCATCAAGCATCACGCGATAATCACGATACCTTTTTGCATCAGCGTAGCGCTCGTATGAGTTTGCGGCGCGCATATCATCCACGTCACACAGGGCAACGATGTTTTCAAGCATCGTACCAGTTTCTTCATTGTATCCTGTTACCCCCTGCAAGACACTTTGGCCACGGCCACCAGCTCCTACGGCAGCCACATTGAGCCGGTCACTTGGTGCACGATAACCGGGTCCGCCAAGCACATGACGCGGCAGTACAAGGACCCCGGTTGCCAGCGTTGCAGATTGCGTCAGAAATGAACGTCGATCAAGTTTGGATTTCATGGTTACGAATTACTCAGTGGATAATACCAAAATGCTCCGTGGTTACTCACGGTGCAAACCTTAAGATATGCAAGATTAGATTTGCAGTTGCGGCTGACAGATTCAGGCAGAAAGGGCCCTAATCACCGTTGACTTGATGGTCATACATAAATTGGGGCTTGTATTTCAAAACAGCTCATGTACGTCTCTGTCACCATATTATCTGGCGAAGCCTATTGCTGGTTTGTATGCATAGCACCAATCATCAATGCATTGAAGAGCAGTTTATAGGTCCCGCGCGATTGGCCTCTGAACTGTGGGCGAAATCCAAAAAGGATGACATTCCCATCACCGACGCCCACACGCACTATGGCGGCTTTACCACCAAGGTAATCTTCTTCACCCAAGGCCCAGCCACTCATCAAAATATCTTCTTCGGCATAATTGGCCACCACCTCAACAGGCGGATCGGAGCCTGGGGCCAGTATAATACGCCCTCCTTCCTGTTGGTTCGAGCGACGAACGGTCGAAAAAGCACGACTCCTTACAAATGAGGCTGCTGCTTCAGGACTCATTCCATAACCGAGAGGATGGGCAGTATCCACTTCCAGTCGCATCAGGGAGCCCGGAATAAAGAATGCAGATCTGGAAACTCCATCCACAATATTTTCCACCGGCAATCCAAAGTGATCAATAACAAAATCACTTGCAGCATCCAGGGCAACCAGTGTCCCGCCATCCTCCACATACTGCATAAGCGCAAGCGTTCCCTCCAGCCCGAGGCCACCTGTATATGCTTCGGGCATCATTCCTGTACGATGGCCATGCAGCAGACTTTCGCCACCTTGGCTGGGCAGAAGGATTGCTGTATAAGCGGATAGATCACCGGTTTGGATATCTGAGTTATGCAAGGTATCAACGTCAAATGCATACGATTCCAGGAGCCAGCGTGTCCAGCCTTCATCCATGTTGGCAACCCAAGACTTGTATAGTCCGATACGTGGAGTTCTCAACTCGTGCAATGTGGGGACATTTTCGGGCACTGTGTAAAAACTCACACCAGTAAGCTCGGCAATACTTTGAAGCTCTCGATCAGACTCCACGAAAAAAGCTCCGGCAGGCCAAGTATTATCTCCTACAGCAATCGAATCGGTTACAACCTGCACCGTGAGGCCAGAACTCAGTGCCTCATTGACCGCATGGCGACTACGGTTTTCCCGCGGATCAATCACGTAATTCTCGTTGCGTCCATCGGAAATAGTTCCAGGAGCGGGGGTGATATCCTCAGTAACCGGGACTGTGTCTACGACGGGTAATGTATCTACCCGGTCGACCTGAACACCCATTTGGAGGGGTAGCGTCCACCCTGCCAAGTCGTAGGGTACGATCGGTGTTCCTGTCTGTGTTCTGCGATCAGGATAGTTCTGGGCTTCCAGCAAGTCTTCCAGATAGGGCCTGAATGCCTGCGCTTTGGGTATGATGAATGAACCGGCAGCATACGTAGTCTCGCCAAGACTAAATGCATGTCTGGCATATTCGATTTCAATCCCCCCGACACGCAGCAGGTTGACCAGATCCAATTCTTCTCCAGCATTCCATTGGTTGGAGGGGATCACATAGGCTGCAACCGAATCGGTTTCTGTGATCGCGTCTCGCCCCATTTGCCAGATATTATAGAGCCAGCTTTCGCGGCGGTCGGCAGCCAGACGCAGAACAGCCATTGATCCTGTGATCATATAGCGAACAGGGTCTGCGAAGTGAGACCAGCCACCTTTCCAGGGGTTGGGATAAAAGATGTTCGTGCCAGTCGTCGGATTACGACCGCTTACATATTGGGGGATGGAATCAGGGTCGAAAAACCGGGGGCTTGGCGTTGCGTGTCCGACCTCGGTCAGGATTCCCACCATGTTGTGAAAATAAGGGACCGTACGCATTCCACCATTCCACCACATGCTGAAAGTAACTCCCGAGATCACACCAGGCATATCTTTCATGGCAAACCGATTGGCCATTGCCGATCCAACTAGGTTTACTGCTGTTGTCACGCCTGGATGGATACGTGGGTTGACCGGATCTGTGAAGGGGGGCAGAAAGATTCGCGTCCAGCTCGGACTGGTCTGGTGGTGGTTGTAGACGATTTGTGGGTACCACTCGTTATAGAGCACTTCGGTAACCGCCTTTGATTCGGGCATGTTATTCATGAACCAGTCCCGGTTGTTGTCATGCCCCACGTAGTAGTGATACAGCCAGGGTGGACGTGTGGCTTCGTAGGGTGTATTGACCGTGAAGTCATACCAGGAAGCTACGATGTCAAGTCCGTCGGGGTTCATGACGGGCATAAGGAGTAGGATCACATTATCCCTGATGTGCGCCATTTCTGCAGATTCTTCCGTAGCAACCCGCCAGGCAAGGAGCGGAGTCATCTGTGCGCCAGCGACCTCCGTTGCGTGCAGCCCGCCATCAATCCAGATGACGGCCCGACCTTCTTTTGAAAGTGCAACGGCTTCTTCCTCAGCAACTCTTGCACGGGCGAGTGAGGTGCTGATCTCCTGCCATCTGTCCAGTGACGCCAGGTTCTCCTCACTCGAAATAATCAGAAGCAGGAGAGGTTTGCCAAGTACGGATGAGCCAATCTCACGCAGTATGACCCGGTCGCTGGCGTCTGCCAGTGATCGATAGTATGATTCCATTTGATCATACCGGGCCAATTTGTAGTCGTCGCCGGGCATAAACCCAAATACATCCTGAGGATGTGGGACCTGGCTAAAGGAGTCTGTTCCGGTAGCGGTAAGGCACCAAAGAAGCAACGCGAATATGCGGAGCAGTTTCATATTGTTTCTGGCTTACTGTCTTATGGGTGCACCGCGTTCGTTTGGGATGCATGGGCCGGTTGGGCGTTCATCCTCGGGTACGGCATAGTGCTCGCGCAGCCTCGTGAGCTCTTGTTTGAGTTCAGCCACCGTTTCTGCATAAGCCTCATCGTCGTACACGCTGTTCATCTCCATGGGATCGGCCTCTAGGTCAAATAATTCCCACTCATCACGAGTATAGAAGTGAATGAGTTTGTACTGTTCGGTTCGAACGCCGTAATGGCGCTCAACACAGTGGTAGCCGGGGTATTCGTAGTATTGGTAATAGTGGCTGGTACGCCAGTCTTCTGGAGTCTCTCCCAGGAACAGGGGTTTGAGGCTGCGGCCCTGAATATCGTCAGGTACCTCCACGCTTGCCAAGTCCAGAAAGGTTGCTGCAAAATCCAGGTTGGAGACCATGGCGTTGTTCACGCTGCCAGCCTGGATTTGTCCTGGCCAGCGAACGAGTAGCGGAGCCACCAGTGATTCTTCGTACATCCAGCGCTTATCGTACCATCCATGTTCACCTAAGTACCATCCTTGATCAGATGAATAGATCACCACGGTGTTTTCTGCAAGGTTATTCACGTCGAGGTAATCCAGCAATTGACCCACGTTATCGTCGACCCCTGCGACGGTACGCAGGTATTCTTTGGCATAACGCTGGTATTTCCAGCGGGTCAGATCGTCCCCTTCCAAGTTTGCTGCGAGAAATTCTTCGTTGCGTGGACCATAGACTTCCTCCCAGGCTGCGGCCTGTTCTTCATTCATGCTTCGGGGGGCTGTCAGCTTCAAATCATCCACATTCATATGCCTTGCAATGGTCATGCCCTGCTCAGCCGCGGGAGATGCACGATTCGAGTAGTCATCAAATAGATTTGCTGGCTCCGGAATATCTTCGTCTGCATAGAGCTCAAAGTGGTCCGGACCCGGATGCCATTCCCGGTGCGGTGCCTTGTGCTGGTACATGAGCATGAAGGGTTTTGATACATCCCGTTGTGTGTCCAGCCAATCCAGTGCCAGATCGGTAATGATATTTGTGGTATATCCTTCAATCCTGACCGTATCTCCAGGGACAAGGAAGCGCGGATTATAGTACGGTCCCTGACCAATGAGTACCTGCCAGTGATCAAATCCAGTTGGTTCACTTCGCAGGTGCCATTTGCCGATGATACTCGTTTCGTATCCCGCGGATTGCAGTAGTTTGGGGAAAGTTTGCTGGGCACCATCAAATCGATTACCGTTAGTCAGCTGTCCATTGATGTGACTATGCTTACCTGTGAGGATTACTGCGCGGCTGGGGGCGCAAATCGAATTGGTAACCAGGCAGTTATTGAAACGCATTCCCTCGTTGGCGATCCGATCGAGGTTGGGGGTTTCGTTCACAACTGAGCCGTACGCGCTGAGTGCGCGCGCAGTGTGGTCATCTGTGAATATGAAAACAATGTTTGGTTGTGTAGTTTCGTCAGGCGGTGCGGCTTCCTGAGCGCAACCAGCTACCAACAGAATGAGTAAAGGGGCAAATCTGAGGAATTTCATGATAGGCTATTTGTGTTGTGGGGTCAGTCGTTCAAACCTAAGGATTTTTTTAGCAGTATTCATGGAATTGCTGTTATTCAAGCACTGATAGCCTTACCTTTGGCAAGTATTAACCAAAATCATTCATCAATGAGAAACGATCGCACATTGTCGATTCTGAAGCCGGACTGCGTACGCAGAGGTTTAACGGGGGAAGTGCTCCGTAAAATTGAAATTACAGGATTCAAGGTCTGCGCACTGCAAATGATAAAACTCACGCGGGCTCATGCGGAGGGTTTCTATGAAGTACACCGGGATCGACCGTTCTTCAGCGATCTGATCGACTTTATGACCAGTGGACCCTGCGTACCGATGGTACTTGAGAAAAAAGACGCGGTGGAAAGTTTTCGGAAGCTCATTGGAACTACCGATCCCGCAGAGGCAGCAAAGGGTACCATCCGCAGGCTTTATGCAGAGAACAAGGGGGAGAATATCGTGCACGGTTCGGATTCCCCCGAAAATGCACAAAAAGAAATCGCGTACTTTTTTGGTGAGTCGGGTATTCCTGCAGATGCTGCATGATGCGCTATTTGGTAATATTGATGTTTTGTGGAGTCGGAACCGTTTTTGCTCAGGAAACCGTTCGAACTGGTGCAGACGTGTTGGCAGCCTCGAATTTTGATCGCTTGGATGGCAAGACGGTAGGGTTGATTGTGAATCACACCGCGCTGGTGGATGACGAACATCTGATCAACCTGGTGCATGCTGCGCCAAACGTCCGTGTAGGGGCTATCTTCGGGCCGGAGCATGGGTTGCGGGGTACGGCTGAGGATGGAGAGGCAGTGAGTGATGGCAAAGACCTGCTTACCGGTGCACCAGTATATAGTCTTTACGGGGCTACTCGTAGGCCAACGATAGAAATGCTGGCTGGCTTGGATATTCTGATATTTGATATACAGGATGTAGGTGCACGGTTTTACACGTTCATCTCTACCATGGGATTATCAATGCAGGCGGCAGCGGAAGCTGGTATCCCGTTCATAGTCTTGGATCGGCCAAACCCGCTCTCCGGTGCTTACGTATCGGGCTTTATTTTAGAGCCTGATCAGGAATCTTTTGTAGGTCAGTATGCAATCCCTATCGCGCATGGTTTGACCGTGGGAGAATTGGCGAGCATGATCAAGGGAGATGGTCTGATGCCGGGCCTGGAATCCTTGGTTTTGGAAGTGGTCCCCATGGATGGTTGGGATCGGAGTATGCAATGGCCGGACACAGGGCGTCCCTGGGTTGCCACTAGCCCGAACATCCCCCGGTTTGACAACGCTCTGGTGTATCCCGGAACCTGTTTCTTTGAAGCCACTTCCGCGAGCGAAGGGCGCGGGACCCGTACTCCCTTCCTTCAAGTAGGATCAATCAAGGTGGACGGGGGCCAGATAGCTGAGGCGCTCAATAATAAATCACTCCCTGGGGTGCGCTTCGAGGGAGTCGAGTTCACGCCGACGCCTCTGCCGAATATGGATTCTGCTCCCAAGCTAAACGGTCAGACCATTCGTGGCTTGGGTGTTACGGTCACAGATCGGAGAATCTATCAGCCGGTTGAAGTTGGAATCCATATCCTTCATGCATATTATCACGCAACACCAGTCGCAAATCAATTCTTAACAAGACCACAATGGCTTGCAAAACTCTCTGGTACGTCGAGGCTTTTGGATATGCTTTCTTCCATGACCCCGGAAGCCATTATAGCGTCATGGGAGAATGACATTGCCACTTTTACTCAGCGGAGCGAGCGCTACTATCTTTATGACTAGATCGGCGCCAAAGAATGGCGTAGATAATCTCCAGATATCCGCCGAGAATCAACAGTGGAGCAACGTAAAGCGAGAGTATGCCGTCAACCTCATTTTCCAGACGCATGACAGCGTATCCGATCACGATAGCTAGCACGCCCAGCGCAATCAGTACGTAATTGTGCACCGAGAGGATCATGGCACGCTTTTTTGCGCGACGTTTTCTGGACCGAGGTCGAGTACGTGTACGGGGACGGGACATATAACAATAGTGGGTTGCAGATGCTTGCACCGACCCACGCGATTTAAGTTTCTAGAGTATGTATAGAGTACTGAATCTGGCTCTGGCTGGGGCTGTTGTCGTTGTTCTCCAGTGGCTTTTCTTCGGTAGATTGGAGCTCTGGGGAGCTTACCCCGACGTAGTTCTGCTTTTTTTGATTTGGCTTGCTGTACGCCACGGTCGTGTGTACGGGGCCGTCGGAGGCTTTTTGGTTGGTTTCGCGCTTGATGCGATTTATGGTCTGTGGGGGATCCAGATGTTTGTCAAAACATTGACGGGTTTCCTGGTGGGTCTCGTGGCTACCATTCGAACCGAGGCTCTGGAAAAACTTATACTCCGTGTAGTTGAAGCCACTTTGGTGACTACGCTGGTGCATAATGTTCTTTTGGTACTGTTTGTTATGCTGCAATCGGGGACGAGCGGGGGTAGTCTCGTGTGGGCGATCTGTGTTGGGGGTACGTTGTACACAACGTTCGTCGCTTTTTTACTTTCGGTTTTCCGGAGCAGGTAGGAGAGCAAGTCGGAAAGGTGGTCTCTCTTTGGTATGATTCCAGTTTTTAGTTATTACAGAGACGCACTTGGTTTAGCTCTGGCCGACGGACATTTGGATTCAGGGGCCAGGCTCACGAGATGAAATATCAGCTGTACGCGCGCGCACTAATCTCAAAAGGAGCAGTGAAATAACGTGTGAATAATTCACCTTGTGCACTCGTTGCAACGAAGCATTTGCATCCGGCATCAGACCTGCGGGAGATGCCTGCATCAGGTCCAGAGGCCTTGACTTCAATCGGGAAACGGGCCAGCGTTACGATATCGGGGTTTATCAGATAGACGGCCGCTAAGGGGTCCCAGGCGTAAAATATTCCTTGCTCTGCAAATGGGCGAACAGTTTCCAGTACTTGAGAAGTCATGCGTCCAATCGGGCAGCGAGCCATTCGGGTGAACCCATCAATGAAGGGAATTTTTACCGGCACTTGGTTTGTTGCGTCCAGAGGGATGAGTGTGATTGGTAGGTCTGATGAAAAAACTTTTGACGCCGCTAATGGATCTACGAAAAAATTCCATTCGGTTTTTCCTGATGGGGATACGAATTCATCTGAATCATTGACATTGCCGGGTACGTCTACTGCTCCACCCATGATGACCAGTTCTTCCATGGCAGGGGCCGAAGCGCGTGTCAGCGTCGTCAAGTTTGTAAGTGCACCGAGAGCCAGTACACGAACGGGGCGTGAAGCCCGTGAGAGCCGGCGTTCCAGAAAAGAAACAGCATGCTCCTCTTGGGGTGGGACATAAGCCTTGGGCAGACTTACACCGGGGAGGTCATCAGACAGCTTGCGCCAGCGTTCAGGAAAGGCTGCATTTCCTTCGAGGGGTTTTGTGTGGCCGATGTAAACTGGGACGTGTCCGGTACTGAATGCAGCGACCATGCGTGAAATATTTATCGCGGCGCATTCAGCATGGGCAAGGCCATATGCAAGCGTAATTGCCTCCACCGTGATGTCGGGGTGAACCAACAGGTAGCCCAGCGCTAACAAATCGTCGGGGCCGGCGTCAGTGTCAACGATAATGTTTTTGCGGGGCATGTTCAGGCCTGGTAAGACCCTGCAGTTATGGGTCCTCCTGAACCCGTCCAGTCTGTGTGAAAAAAATTTCCACGCATATGATCAAGTCGCTCGTAAGTATGAGCACCAAAATAATCTCTTTGAGCTTGAATTAAATTAGCCGGGCTGCGTGCACGTCGGTAGCCGTCGTAAAAGGAAAGTGCACTGCTGATAGCGGGTATAGGAATACCGTACATGGTGGCTGTTGCAACTGTGCGGCGCCATGCGCCCTGTGCCTCTGAAAGCGTTTTTGCAAAATAGGGAGCTACCAGAAAACTTTCCAGATCCGCGTTGGTGTCGAATGCTTGTTTAATTTTTCCCAGGAAGGCCGACCTAATAATGCAACCGCCTCTCCACATGAGGGCGATATTGCCATAATTCAGGGGCCAGTCATAAGTATCAGCGGCAGCACGAAGAAGCATGTATCCCTGAGCATAGGACATGATTTTGGAGGCGTACACTGCCTCATGCAGGTCACGTATCAGTGCGGTGCGGTCTTGGTTGTATGCCGGTGAGGGGCCAGACAGTACTCCTTCGGCGTGGGCACGTTCGGCGGTCAGCGAGGAAAGGAACCGGGCAAAGACAGCTTCTCCAATCAGTGTGAGCGGGATTCCGGTATCAAGCGCAGCGATAGCGGTCCATTTCCCAGTTCCTTTTTGCCCGGCGCTGTCAAGAATCATATCCAGTGTGGACTCACCCTGTTCGTCCTGATAAGCAAGGATATCCCGTGTGATCTGGATCAAATACGAATCAAGCTTTCCCGTATTCCAGTGTGCATAGACTTCATACATCTCCTGGTTTGAGAGTCCCAGGAGCTCTTTCATAATGTGATACGACTCGGCGATGATCTGCATGTCGCCATACTCAATGCCGTTATGGACCATCTTGACAAAATGGCCGGCTCCATTAGGGCCGATCCACTCACAACAGGGGGATCCATCCACTTTGGCGGCGACACTTTGCAGAATATGTTTCACATGTGGCCATGCCTCGGGGCTTCCCCCTGGCATAATGCTTGGACCAGTTCGGGCGCCTTCCTCACCTCCAGATACACCAGTTCCAATGAATAGTAAGCCATGCGCCTCCAGTTCGTGTGTGCGTCGGATAGTATCGTGGTAGTTTGAATTTCCTCCGTCAATAATGATGTCTCCAGGTTCCAGCAGTGGTACTAGATCCAGAATTGTCTGGTCGGTAGGCGCTCCTGCTTTTACCATCAGCATTACGCGTCGCGGCCGTTTGAGTGCGGTTACGAGTTCTGCCAGTGAATGTGCGCCTTCAATGGATGTGCCGGAAGCTGGTCCAGCAATAAAATTCTCCACTTTGGAAACTGTGCGGTTGTACACGACTACGGAGAATCCGTGATCGTTCATGTTTAGAACCAGGTTCTGACCCATGACGGCCAGCCCTATCACACCAATGTCGGCAGTGGGATGATTGCTCATAAATTTGAGTCTGACTACTGTTTTTATACTACGCGACTGAACATCAATCGCGCTCATTCAGATCAGTTTTGATCAGTCGGCCGTTTTAACGCGCTGAGGCCAAGAAAAGCCCCGGTCCGATTGCAGCAGGATTGCAGTCATAGCTCACCATAGCTTTGGCTCGTTCAAAGGACGCCCACGCTTCACGATAGTTGTTTTCGCGGTCTCAGATCTTCTCCAGCAGGTGCGCGTGCCAGTACTGGTCCGGGTAAAACTCGTTCTGGTTGACCAGACCGGTATAATCAAACTCCATGATCGTCTTCTGATAGCATCACTGCACACGGAATATTTCAGATTTCCCTCGAGCTTCTCCCAAGAAGCCATAAGATATCTCATCAATCTTGGAATCCAAAACCGGATGGGCCATTGGGGGGATTTATCATATGACAGCGACTGATGTTATTTGATCAATTGGCCTGAACTCGGCCGGGCTCACGTAACTGGGAGCCTTCAATGCCGGTTAATCTGTCTCCAAGGATCACCCGCATGCTATCTGCCATTGTACTCAACCGGGTTACCACATCAGGATGGTCGGCAGATATGTCTGTGGTCTCTCCGATGTCCGCAACAAGGTCGTAGAGCTCCAGCCCAGCCTCAAAACTGATGTACTTACCTGGTATACCATCCACGCCGGGTTCCTGACCGAGCATGCTTCGGTACCGATGCGGAAAATAAAGCTTCCAGCGACCGCTGCGCAGGGCATGCAAATCATTGGTTCTGTACCAGAAGTAGTAGGCCGCATGAGGTGACTCAGTGCTTGTGCCGGTCATGAGTGGCCAGATATTGCGGCCATCTATAGGGTTCTCGGGCAGTGGCGCGCTGATGAGATGTGCCAGTGTGGGGAAGATATCAATGGTCATTGCCGGGGTACTCACGGATGCTCCCTCGGGCAGAACTCCTGGCCAGTGGGCTATGAAGGGCACTCTCACACCACCTTCCCAGGTCGTCCCCTTTCCTTCACGCAGGGGGCCTGTAGTGCCGGCATGGTTCCCATAGCTAAGCCAGGGACCGTTGTCGCTTGTGAACAGGACCAGTGTATTATCATCCACACCAGTTTCCTGAAGAGTTTGCAGGATCTGGCCCATAGACCAATCGATTTCATGGATCACATCTCCATAGAGCCCGGAGCCAGTAGTCCCTGCACGCTCTTCAGAGACAAACAGAGGTACATGCGGCATTGGGTGTGCGATATACAGAAAAAAGGGTTGTCCAGCTTCCGCTTGAGATCGGATAAATTCAGTGCTCCGAAGTGTAAAGTCTGTCGTGAAGCGAGTTTGGTCTGTGTTGTACCCTACGATCGAATCGCGCTCAATCGTCGGTAGATCTTCCCAGGCGTCCGGGCTTTCGGGGTGAAAGGGCCACATATCGTTTGAGTAGGGAATACCGTAATAGTCGTCAAATCCATGCTGTAACGGGAGGAATTGGGGGTGATGCCCAAGATGCCATTTTCCGTAAGCTGCGGTAGTATAGCCTTGCGACTTGAACAATTCGCCAAGCGTAACCTCGTCTTGACTAATTCCGTGTGAGTTTCTCGGACCAAGCGCACCGTGGATTCCGATCCGGTTTGAGTAGTTACCGGTCAGCAGTGAGGCCCTGGAAGCGGAGCAAACAGGCTGACTAACGTAGAAATCCGTAAAACGGACGCCTCGTGCGGCCATCCTATCAAGGTTTGGCGTTGTATAATCGGGCGATCCGAAAGCACCAATGTCACCATATCCCATATCATCTACGAACATGATGACAACATTGGGCGGATCCAGGTGCTCCTGTGTACAGGCAGGAAGAAGGAGGAATAGAAGCCAGCAAGGTCTTAACATTGCGATTTGATTAAGGTGAGTACCAAGATACCGTTACAAAATAATTACATTAGAGGCTTGAGTGGCACAGGGTTTTGAAGATTAATTCCCGAGCTTGTTGTAAAAGAAGCAGCGAGGTTGATGGAGCGAAACAAATCCCTCCCAGTTTCAAGTTAGCAGTACGGGAAAGGAGTTTACCGAAACACGGAGAAAAATGAACACGATCGCAATTGATCCAGATAAATTGCAGGATGTTACCAAAGGAGCATGGTTTCGGAAGCTGATGACGGAGATAGTGAACGCATAAGGTGAGGAAATGACATCACAGTTGCGTAGCACGAGAGATGATCTTCGGGCGCTCCCCCGGCTTCCTTCGAAGTGCTGGAACACCTTACCAGGGTAATACCTAAAACTAATTCGCAACTGAACGCAAACTTAATTCTACAAGACCTGACATAATGCTGACTACGAATAGGACATCTCATTTTTCCAGGAAGTACTCTTTTTTGTATCTCCCTGTATTTTTCTCTCTGGTTGCAGCGACGGCTTGGGCACAGAGTGAGGAACGTTTTTATGTGGGTGCGGAAATTGGAGCTCTTCGATCGCCTGCTGTTACGGTGATTGGAGACAGTAATGATCGTAGCAGTTTGTGCGATGAGTTCATAAACCCGCTTTATGCTTCAATACCGGGATGTACGGCAGCTAATCGAGGTGAAGGCGACAACTATCAAGTTCCATTCGATGGGACGGCTGGGACGCTAGCTAACGCGTTCATTGGGTATCAGATATTTCCCCATCTTCATGCAGAGCTGGAATATGTCACACGCACCAGTAATTATGGGCAAAGATCTGGAGTGCGTTCAGCGCAGGGTGTGAACTTTGATAAGCTCAGTGATGAGATTTCCCTTGCAGAAGAGTGGCTTGGAACAGTAACTTCACGGGGCCTGATGGCGAATGTGTATTGGAGTCCATCGTTTGCTGATTATATTTCTATCAGACCTTATGCAGGGGTGGGCATCGGGTTTGGTTCCACAAGAGTTGGCTATGGCAGTGTCTGGTCTAGGAGTACGAGTCCCGACGATATTGCAACAGGATCGGATCAGTCCAATGCAGATGATATCGCCCGTAATCTGGCTGGAACGGCCAGCAGTGCACACGACACGATGAAGGATACGCAACTGACTTATCAGTTTCTTCTCGGATTTTCGTATCCCGTGAGAAGATCGGTTTCTATTGATGTTCGGGCTAGGTGGATGGTGTTTCAGGAGTTCAAGGGAATTATTGTGTGGGATCCTCTACGGAGTCACGTGCCTAATATTCGAAAAGACGGTAGTGAACCGGTCCATGGGGCCATGTCAACTGACGATTTGTCATTCTTGGGTATCAGTATCGGGATGAAACATCATTTTTAGTGTATTGACGCTGGTGTACATGGCGTCCAGGATCGTTGGATTCCAACTAAATTTGATACGATGCCCCGGTTACGACAGCAATTTGCCCTACAAAGAGGCGTTACGCAAGTTTGCAATTGTAGTGGATTTTTTCGCGGATCTTTGCTGTCCCCTATTTTTCAGGGGAGTTCAAAAAGGGCTATTTTTTCGTTCTTTTCTTACATGTTGGCGCCCTCTTTTGGAGGGCGTTT
>Ga0209022_1000058_pt1 | contig 140089 bp, 136 predicted proteins | sample PinacodermPK_FD_187300 | JGI IMG/M metagenome (GOLD analysis project Ga0209022, IMG submission 187300) | Host-associated microbial community of the marine sponge Aplysina aerophoba from Gulf of Piran - sponge pinacoderm, lysed by proteinase... | ecosystem: Host-associated > Porifera > Sponge >... | reverse complement strand
CGGGCGCGTATCTCGGGACCGGGAGATGAGCCGTTGAATCCGAGCATGCGCGTCACGCCTTGCCCGTCCGGCAGGAGGCGGGTGGTGACGGGCTCGGCCTTGAGGCGGAAACCCGAGGGCGCCGCCCACCCGGTCGCGGGGGTCAGCGCCGTCGCCGCCAACGCCAGAAGAAAATCCCTTCGGTTCATGATCAATCTCCCACGAGTGCGTTCTTTCACGGCGCGATGATTTTATTACCCGCGCCAGATGGCGGCAATGGAGTCAACCCGGACGAGGATGAGAACTCCAGCGAGAGGAGAAAACGCGACCGTAGGGACGGGTCGCTATCTGTCCCTACTCTTCGTCAAGGAAAATCCCGGTTGCGGATAGTGGTCGCGGCTGTGGGGAGGGGTCGCCCCTCCGCCTCTTGTATCCTTAGACGGGACTGGGTTCCCGCACCGACATCGCCAGCATGGATGTGAGGGAGGCGATGTCCTCCACCTCATCGAGCCGCCGCCAGGCGTCCCAGGCGGCCTGGGCCTTTTCTTCGGTGAGGCCGGCGGCGCATTCCAGGAACTTTTCCCGGAGTTCGAGTTCGGTGATCGGGTTTTCGATGTGTCCGCGCGCACGGGGGAAAAAGCGGGTGAGTTCGCGGCCGTCTTTCAGCTTGACCCAGACCCCGGCCGCCTCGGTTTCGGGGTCCTCGCGCGCCATGTCTTCATCGAGCTCGAACGCAACGCGCTTCTGGAGCGCGGCGATTTCGGGCCGCTGCACGCTGTCCTCTTCGAACTGGCGGATGCCGACCTTGCGGTCCACGAGGGCGGAGGCGATGCAGAACGGCATGGAGAATTTCCCCTCCAGGCCCGTGGTCGCCTCCTTGTAGCGCAGCACTTTGAGCGTCATGGTCGATGCGCGCGCGCCCAGGGCCGCCACGTCGGCGACAGCGATGTCCTCGCTCTTCACCAGGTCGAGCATGGCGTCGATGCCCGGATGCGTCATGGCGCAGCAGGGGTGGAGCTTCACGCAGACGCCCTCTTCGATGTCCCAGGGAAGCCCCCAGGGGGCGACAGCGCTCTCCCAGTCCGCGAACTCATGCGCGGCGGGTCCGATTTCCGCCGCCGCCATGGCCGACGTGAAGCCCGTCTCCAGCGTATCCTCCGCCGCCGTGAAGCCGTCCTCGGCCAGCTTCGCCGCCACGAGGCCCGCCCGTGCGGACTGGCCCGCGTGGAATGGCTTGGTCATCGTGCCGAAGTTGGACACCAGCCCCGCCGAGCCGCTCGCCCCCAGGCTCAATGCGTTTCGCGTCTGCTCCTCGTCCAGCCCCAGCAGATACGCGCAGGCCCCCGCCACGCCGACCGAGCCGAGCGTGGCCGTGGCGTGAAAGCCCCGGCGGTAGTGTCCGGGGTTCACCGCGCGTCCCAGGACATGCAGCAACTCGAAACCGACCGTGTAGGCCTCGAGAACTCTCGCGCCCCCGATGCCCCGCTCTTCCGCCAGCGCGATGAGCGCCGGCACGAGGGTGACGCTCGGGTGGCCCAGCATCACGAAATCCACGTCGTCATAGTCGAGCGCATGGCCCGCCGTGCCGTTCACGAAGGCGGCCCAGGAGGCGCTCGTGCGCTCCTCCGTGCCGATCAGGCGAGCGGCGGGAGCGCCGCCCTCGGAGACAGCCAGCCGGTGCGCCAGACGCGCGCAATCATCGTCCCGGCCAGCCAGAATCACGCCCAAGGTGTCGAGAACGGCGTTTCTCGCTCCTGCGCGGGCCGCCTCGCCGACGTCTGAGGCGTGAACCGCCGCGATTCGCTTCGCCAGTTCCCTGGTGGCCGGATATGTCATGGAGGAATCTCCTTGCGTGCGGGTGAACGAGGGAGTGTATACTTTAGTAGGGGCGAACCTGCGTGTTCGCCCGGTTCGTATTGCCCCGAACTGAACTTGCTGCTTGTTCGCGAAAAAAAGGGGCGACCCCCGGCAGGGCCGCCCCTGATTTTACGTCAAATGCCGCGCGGGCGCTCGCCGGGTTCTTTCGCCTTGCGCCCCTTGACTGCGGGTTTACGCATGTCTTCGCTGAGCTTGAACTTGTTCACTGCGTTCACGAAGGCCTTGGCGCCCGCCTCGACGGTGTCGGGGCTCGTGGCGTGGCCCGCTATCTGCAGATCGCCCTCGAACTCCACCATCATGTTCACCTCGGCGAGGGCGTCGCGCCCACGGGTGACGGCGTTCACCGAAAAATCCGCGAGACGGCATTCGATGCCCACGACACGGCAGATGGCGTTGATGGCCGCGTCTACGGGGCCGTTGCCCTGGCTCACCTCGGAGAACTCCTCCTCGCCCTGCCTGATCTTCACCGTCGCCGTGGAGGCCGGCTGCGTGCCGGTGGAGGACGTGACCTGGAGGAACTCGAGGTTGTAGTAGTTCTCGCCCCCCTCGGCGCGGTTTTGCTGCAAGAGCGCGATCAGGTCCTCGTCATAAACCTCTTTTTTCTTGTCCGCCAGGTCGATGAAGCGCGGGTAGATAGCCGTGATGTCCTCGCGCGACATCTTGAAGCCGAGCTGGTCGTAGCGCTTCCTGAGGCCTGCGCGGCCCGAGTGCTTGCCGAGCACGAGCGTGTTCGAGGGACGGCCCACGGACTTGGGCGTCATGATCTCATACGTGATGGCCTTCGATATCACCCCGTGCTGGTGGATGCCCGCCTCGTGCGCGAAGGCGTTCTTGCCCACCACCGCCTTGTTGGGCTGCACGGGAACGCCCGTCATGGAGGTCAGGAGCCTGCTGGTGGGGTAGATCTCGCGCGTCTTGATCCCCGATTTGTAGTTGAGCTCATCACTGCGAGTGGAGATGGCCATCACGAACTCCTCGAGCGAGGCGTTGCCTGCCCGCTCGCCGATGCCGTTGATGGTGCATTCCACCTGCCGCACGCCGGATTCAATCGCCACGATGCTGTTCGCCACCGCGAGGCCCAGGTCGTCGTGGCAGTGCGCGCTGAAGACCACGTTGTCGTAACTCGGCACCTTTTCGAAAATATGCTCCCAGAAGCGCTTGAACTCGCTCGGGATGATGTAGCCCACCGTGTCGGGGAGGTTGATGGTCGTCGCCCCCTCCTCGATGGCTATCTTGACCGTCTCGGCCAGGAAGTCCCAGTCCGAGCGCGTGGCGTCCTCAGCACTCCACTCCACGTCCTTGCAGAGTTTTCGCGCATGGCGCACCGAGGCGGCGATCTCCTTCAGAAGCGCCGCGCGCGTCATCTTGAGCTTGTGCTTCAGGTGAATGTCCGACGTGGCGATGAAGGTGTGGATTCGGGGCTTTTTCGCGTGGCGCACCGCCTCCCAGCAGCGGTCGATGTCCTCGCGCGCGGAGCGCGAGAGACCGGCGACGCTTGTCTTCGTAATCGCCTTGGCGACGTCGCGCACCGATTCGAACTCGTCGTTCGACGCGATGGGAAAACCGGCTTCGATGATGTCCACGCCCAGTTTTTCGAGCTGAAGCGCCATCTGCACCTTCTGGAAATGATCCATGCTGCAGCCGGGCGACTGCTCCCCGTCCCTGAGCGTGGTGTCGAAAATACGGATTCTGTTCGAGGCTCTGCCTCTGGATGGTTTCTTTCGTACTGCCGTGGCTTGTCTCGCCATGGGTTCAAGGCTCCTTAGGAATTTTCATGTTTTCGTGAATGTGCGCCTTGAGCGGAACGCCGGGTTTTCGTGAGTGAGTGGGCGCTTGCGCGCAAGACGGGTGAACGCGCTGGTTTCCTAAGAAGCCAGTGGATGGCGGGGCGTCTTGAACACGCCCCAGGACCTCCTGCGATCCTGATGCCTCATCGAATCAATACCCCATATCGCTCAATCAAACGCGAGGACTCGCGGCTCAACGGGCGGAGTTCACGCAAATCCTCGCAAATACAATACGATCTTATGGGTCAAGCGCGCGCCGAGGTCAAGTCCCTTCTTTCGTTTTTTTCGATTTCCGGGACGAACGCACCGTAGCCTCCGGCTCAAACCCCCTCCCCTACTGCGCGTACTGCCCGCCGTCGATAACCAAAGACGAACCCGTCATGAAGCTCGAAGCGTCGCTCGCCAGAAAGAGGATCGCGCCCTTGAGCTCCTCTGGCTTGCCGACCCTTCCCATCGGGATGTGGGCCTTGATCATCCGCTCCCCCGCATCGGAAGCGAAGAACTTGCTGTTGATGTCGGTGAGGAAATACCCGGGCGCCAGGGCGTTCACGCGCACGCCGGTCTTCGCCCATTCGAGCGCAAGCGTCTTGGTGAGCTGGATCAGGCCGCCCTTGCTCGCCGAGTAGGCGGAGAGCATCTTCACGCCGATGAAGCCCGCCACCGAGGCCACGTTCACGATAGCCCCGCCGCCGCGCTCTATCATGCCCGGCGCCACGGCCTGGCACATCAGGAACGCGCCCCGCAGGTTCGTCTCCAGCACCTGGTTCCAGCGCTCGAGCGGCAGATCGGTGGCCCAGCCCTCCCCGCTCACGCCGCTGTTGTTCACCAGAACGTCGATGGACCCCAGCGCATCTTCCGCCTCGCGCGCCGCCTCTTGGACCGAGTCGGGATCCGTCAGATCGCAGGCGACGACGCGGGCCGTGCGGCCCAGGGCGCGAATCTCCTCCGCCGCTTCCTCGAGCTTCTCTTTTCGCCTCGCCGCCAGGGCGACGTCCGCGCCCGCTTCGGCCAGCGCATGAGCCATCGCGCGCCCGAGGCCAGTGCCGCCTCCTGTGACCAAAACCCTCTTTCCGCTTAAATCAAATAGTTGTGGCAATAGACTTTCCCCTGAGTATAAAGTTTTTGTAATTTTTTGCCCACAGAATCCGTGAATAACTTGTGGATAAGTATGTTAAATGGGCCTCTAAATCCCCTATTTTCCGTCACTTAAACCATATTGACACTTTTTTGAGCAAACCTTTTAACTCATGCAATATCAATAACATACACTAAATTTTCGCCTCTTCAGGCCTTGTACTTTCGTTTTAAGCATTGTTTTTGCACAAGTTTCATGGACGAATTCCTGAATTCACCCCTCATCGAGGCTCAAGAATTTTCATTTTAACTCATCATCTTTGGCACTCTCACCCACCGCATCCACCTCATAGAAGAGCAGACAGGTATCGCCGTATCGCCTCTCGCGCACGAGCCTCGCCCCACTCACTTCACTCCTCGCCGCGACGCCCCGGGGAGCCTCCATCACAAGGCTTGCGCATATCGGCTCGGGCGCAAAGACGGCATCGAGAAGCTCCTGCCGCAACCCCTCTTCGCGCCAGGGCGGATCGGCGAAGGCCAGATCGAACCTGTGCGAAGATTCCGCCTGGATTCGCCTGATCCCGGTGATTACGTCCGCGCAGCGAACCTCAAAGCCATCGGTCAGGCCAAGGGCCTCGGCGTTTCGCCGCATCGCCGCGCAAAGGCGCGGATTTTTCTCTACGGCAAGAACACCGGCCGCGCCCCGGCTGAGCGCCTCCAGCGATATCGCGCCCGAACCCGCGCACAGATCGAGCACGCGCGCGCCTTCCAGCGCGCTTCCCCAGATGTTGAACAACGCCTCGCGCACCCGCTCGCCCGTGGGCCGTACGCCCGCTTCTTCGGGCGAGGGTATCCTCCGGCTCCTTGCCGCGCCGCCGATAATCCTGAGCGACACCGCATGTCCTCAGAGGCGCTCGAAGTGGGCCAGTTCGCTGAACGACCGGAAACGCGCGTCTATTTCTTCTGCCGATAGCGCGCGCATCCGGTCGTAGCTGAACGATTCCACGTTGAACGACGCCATGACGCTGCCGAAGACAACCGCCCGGCGCATCCCCGCCTCGCTCAGGTCGCCCGTGGCGGCGAGATGGCCCATGAAGCCGCCCGCGAAGCTGTCGCCCGCCCCCGTAGGGTCGCAGACGTCCTCGATCGGTAGCCCGGGAGCGGAGAACACGCCGTCCTCGTGGAATAGCAGCGCGCCGTACTCACCCTGTTTCACCACCAGAGTCTTGGGGCCGATCTCCCGGATGCGGCGCGCCGCGCGCGCGATGTTCGCCTCGCCCGAGAGGGCGCGCGCCTCCGCGTCGTTGATGACCACCAAGTCGACCATCGAGAGCGTTTTGAGCAACTCATCGCGCTTGCCCTCGATCCAGAAGTTCATGGTGTCGCACGCCACGAGCCGGGGCGAGTTCGCCTGACCCAGCACGGCGGCCTGAAGCGCCGGGTCGATGTTCGCCAGAAACACGAAATCAGTGCCTTTGAAATTATCCGGCAGCTTCGGCGAGAAACGCTCGAATACGTTCAACTGCGTGTCGAGCGTGTGGGCGGTGTTCAGGTCGAACCCGTATTCCCCGCGCCAGCGGAAGGTCTCCCCGTCGCTTCGCTCGATGCCCGAAATGTCGATTTTCCGCTCTTCCAGGAACGCGAGCGTGTCATCGGGAAAATCCGCCCCCACCACGGCCACGAGCCGCACGTCCGTGAAATAACTCGCCGCCACCGAGAAATAGGTGGCCGAACCGCCCACCGCCTCTTCACGCTCGCCGAAAGGCGTCTTCACCGAATCAATCGCCATGGAACCGACCACCAGAAGACTCATCTTTCCCTCACTTCTAAATTTGTATCCGATCAAGCAAAGTTGACAATAACAATAGAAATACATGTATATGTAGAAATATATACATGTCAAAGCTGCCTACATCATAAGAATCCATACGATAAAGATATGTTGAATGAAGCATTTAATCCTTACGGGGCTTTAGAAGAACTCCAGGAGACAAATGAATTCCAGGAATGGATTGGAGAATTGCAAAGAACGGACAGGAATCTCTATCGGAAAATCGAATCGGAAAAATTGAAATTGATGGTAGGTCTTGGGAATAGAAAATTCGAGAGAGAAGGTGTCTATGCCTATCGATATCATGGACAGCCATCTGCATTTCGATTATATTATGGCGTTGTGGATAGTCGGGCTTGGTTATTGTGGGGCGACACGAAACCTTCACAACGCCAACAATCCAGGGAAATCGACAAAGCGGTTGAACTATTGGAAAGATTAAGGACATGAAAATTACAAAATCCTTGAAAGACACTACAATCAAAAGACTTTCAGAAGAAGAGGACAGGTTGGCGCTTTTGGAAATGGCCAAAGAAGAAAACGATCCAAAACATTACGAAGCCGCCGTCAAAGTTGTAGACGCCGCTCGCAAATATCACAAGCATCAAGAAAAAGAGAAAACCTGCAAATCTACTTCAGTCGCATAAATCAACCCTGAAACATCATCTTGTCAACTGCGCTCAATTCACTGACGAGATTTTCTTACCGGCAGTCGTAGGTCGTCTCCTAAATCCACAACGCCTCCCTTACATAGGAAATCCTTGGCTAAGGCGCGTCCATACCCATATCGTTCTCCAGGACGCCAACTCTAACGACAAAGCACGCACGTTTCAAAGGCTGTATCCATTTCCCGACGATATATGGTTTAATATCTCAAAACCCTGACAGTAAGCGGTCACACTCTTTTTGCCGCTTCTTGGGTGAAGGAGAGCCGCATGGACGCGAATCACCCCCTCGCCACGCGCGAGGAGCTGGCCAGCCTCGATTTTTATACCGATCTCGCCGATCGCTACCTCGCCGTGGACGGCCTGGAGGCGCGCTGGGTGAGTTTCACCAATAATGAGATCCTCCCCGACCGGGAAACCGCCGAGCGCATGCACTACCTCGTCTCTCTCGCGCGCGCGGTCGAGGAAACGCTCGATTCCGCATTCCGCTCAGGCCACATCCCCGGCACCGCCTTTTTCGGCAGGGGAAACGAGGGTGCGAGCGTCGCCAGCGCGATGTGTCTCGAAGAACACGAATGGCTCGTGCCCATGCACCGGAACTGCGGGGCGCACCTCGCCAAGGGCCATCCGCCCAGGAGCATCATGTCGCATTTCTTCGGTCGCGCCGACGGCCCCTCTGGCGGGCGCGACGGGAACTTCCACATGGGCTACCGGCCCAAGCGCATCACCCAGCTCATCAGCCACATCGGCACCATGGTGCCCATCGCGACGGGCGTGGCGTGGGCGGCCAAGGCGCGCGGCAAGGGCGAGGCCACCATTAACTATATCGGCGACGGCGGCACGAGCGCGGGCGATTTCCACGAGGCGGTGAACTTCGCCGCCGTGAGAAAACTCCCCCTCGTCATCATCATCGACAACAACCAGTACGCCTACAAGACGCTGCTGAGCGATCAGTACGCCTGCGACGCCCTGGTGCTCAAAGCGCCCGGCTACGGACTTCCCGGTTTTCTCATCGACGGCACGAACGCGCCCCTCGTTCACCACGTGTGCAGCCAGGCGCTTGCGCGAGCAAGGGAGGGCGGCGGCCCCACCTTGATCGAGAGCATCACCATGCGCGCCGCGGGCCATTCGGTGTACGACAAATTCTCCGACTACGTGGACATGGAGCATTTCGAGAAGTGGACCAGCGAGCGCGACCCTATTAAACGCCTCGATGAGGCGCTCATCGAGTTCGGCGTCATGTCGGTCGAAGAAGTCGCCGCCTCCCACGATAAGGCGAGAAAGGACGCGGAAGACGCGCGCGATGAAGCGCTCAAAAGCCCGATGCCGGACCCCGCGCACCTGACCGAAGGAGTGTTCGCCGAATGATCACCTACCGCGAAGCGCTGAGCGCCGCTATGTGGGAAGAGATGGAGCGAGACGAGGAAGTCTTTCTCCTGGGAGAAGACATCGGTCTGGGCGGCGGGGCCTTCAACATCACAAAAGGGTTCATGGAGAAATTCGGGCGCGACCGCGTGGTGGACGTTCCCCTGAGCGAGGCGGGCTTCACGGGTACGGCCATCGGCGCGGCGCTTTGCGGCATGCGGCCCGTAGTGGAGTTTCAGTTCGCCGATTTCGTCACCGAATCCTACAAGATGATCGTGGATTACGCGGCCGGGAACCATTACCGGCAGATGGGGCCGGTGCCCATCGTCCTGCGCCTGCCGGCCGCCGCGCTCGTCAGCGCCGGCCCGTTCCACAGCCAGAACCCCGAAATCTGGTTTTTCGGGACGCCGGGCCTCAAGATCGTCGCACCCACAACCGCTTTTGACGCCAAGGGGATGCTCAAGGGAGCGATAAGAGACCCCAATCCCGTCATCTTCATGGAATATAAAAAATTCTATAACTACCCGGTGAACGAACTGCCCGATGTCTTGAGGCCCGAAATCCCCGAGCAGGACTACACCGTGCCCTTCGGCGAAGCGAGAACCCTGCGCGAAGGGGACGACATATCGCTCATCACCTTCGGCACCACGGTGCTCGAAGCCTTGGAAGCGGCGGAAGTGCTCGAAAATGATGGTGTGTCGGTGGAGGTCATCGATCTCAGGACCCTGGTTCCGCTCGATAAAGAAGCGATCCTGAAAAGTGTCAGGAAAACAGGGAAAATCCTCTTCCTGCACGAAGCGAGAAAACGAGGCGGCGTGGGCGGAGAGCTGGCCGCCATCGTGAGCGAGGAGGTCTTTGAGTATCTGGACGCCCCCGTGCGCCGGGTCGGTGCGCCCGAAGCCCACGTGCCGCTCAGCCCCCCGCTCGAGCGCGCCTACCTGCCCAGCACCGAGAAGGTCGTAGACGAACTGCGCGATCTCGCCGCGTTCTAACCCCCGCCTCATCTGGCGCATTTCAGAATTTTCGAGTAAAACAAATTTTCGATTTTCTTCATCACGCTTGAGGGAGCCCCATGTACACCGCGCGCATCAGAATGCCCCGCATGGGAACCAGCGTGCACGAGAGCACGGTGGTCGCCTGGAAGAAGGCGGTGGGCGACATGGTGGCGAAGGGCGAGGTGCTGCTTTCGGCGGAGAGCGACAAGGTGGAGTTCGAGGTCGAGGCTCCCGCAGACGGCGTGATAACGGAGATATTGGCGGAATCGGAAGAGACGGTTCCCGTCGGTGAAGTGCTGGCGACCATGGAGACAGAAACCGAGGTCGCCGACGAGACGCCCGAGCCCGAAAAACCGGATTCGGACGCGAGCGACTGGGCGGCCCCTGTCGCGCCGTTGCAACCGAGGGAAAAACCCGTCATCCCGGCGGCGCGGGTGGATAAAACACCCCGCCCTTCAACTGAGGGGAAAGCCTGGCTCTCCCCGCGCGTCCAGAGCCTTGCCGCCGCGCACGGGGTCGGGCTGGACGTAGTCGCAGGAATCGCGGGCACGGGAACGGGCGGACGCGTTACCGCGCGCGACGTGGAGGCGTTCATCGCGGGCGGCGGCGCACCGCCGCGCATCGAGATGTCCTGGGCGCCGCTCAGCGAAAACCGGGATGAGCGCGTAGAGCCCCTCAGCAGGGTCAGGAAACGGATCGCCGAAAACCTCACCCGCTCGGTGCGCGAGATTCCCCAGGTCACAAGCTGGCTCGAGGTGGATATGAGCGGCGTTTCGGCCTTTCGGGATGCGAACAAAGAGGCGTTTCGCGAGAAACACGGCGCAAACCTCACCTACACGCCCTTTTTCATCATGGCGCTCGTCCACGCGCTCAGAAACGAAGGCAACGATCGCTTCAGCGCCACGTTTGAAGACGACGCCCTCACGGTCAAACGCTACCTGAACCTGGGCGTTGCCGTGGACTCCCCGGGCGGCCTCGTGGTTCCCGTCTTGAAAGCAGCGGATTCCATGAACCTGGTGGAGCTTTCCGTCCGGCTCGAAGATCTGGCCGCCAGGGCCAGAGAGGGCGCGCTCACGCCCGAAGACGTCCGGGGCGGGACGCTCACGCTCACCAATTTCGGCGCTTCGGGCGCGCTGGGCGGAAATCCCATCATCAACCCGCCCGAGGTGGCCATCATCGGCACAGGCGCCATTGCGCCGCGCCCGGTGGCCCTTCCGAACGGTTCAGTCTCCGTGCGGCCCATGATGACCCTGGCGATCACCTTCGATCACCGCGTGAACGACGGCATGGCGGCCGGCAGGTTCATCTCCGACGCACGCGATGCGCTCGAGAACATGGACTTTTCCCTTTTGGAGTATTGAATACCGGAATCCCGCAGCCGGAACCTGCGTTCACTTGCGTCCGGCGAGCGGCCACACGACTACAAGGAGTATTAAAAATCCCATGGCCAGACCAGACATCGACACCCCCTTGCGCTCCATGCTCTTCATCCCCGGTTCGAGCGAGAAGATGGTGGGCAAAGGCCCCACCATCGAGGCGGACGCCGCCCTGTTCGATCTCGAGGATTCCGTCGCCCCCCAGATGAAGGAAGCGGCGCGCGAACTCGTGCGCTCAGGCATCGCCGAGACGAGCAGCGCCCCGAACGGCCCATCCACCATCCTCGTCCGCGTGAACGACGTGGAATCAGGCATGCTGGATGAGGACATCGACGCCATCATGACCGAAGGGCTCGACGGCATATTTCTGCCCAAGCCGGAGAGCGCTGCGGACGTGAGAACCGCCGATGCGATTTTGGCGAAATACGAGCGCGAGCGCGGACTCGAAGAAGGCGGGGTGGGTATCATCGCGCAGATCGAGAGCGCCTCGGGCGTCGTGCACTGCTACGACATCTGCAAAGCGGCGGATCGCGTGGTGGGCGTGAACCTCGGGAGCGCGGAGGATGCCGATCTGTGCCGCAGCCTGGGGGCCACCTGGACGGAAGACGGAACGACGCTCCTCTACACGCGGAGCAAGGTGCTCGTCGAGGCGCGCGCCGCGCGACTGCCCCACCCCACCGACGGCGTCTACATGCGACTGCAGGACGACGACGGCTGCCGGGCGGATGCGGAATTCGCCAAGAAACTCGGCTATACCGGCAAAGCGGCCATCCACCCGAGGCAGGTGCCGATTTTCAACGACGTCTACTCCCCGAGCGACGAGGAAATCTCCTACTACACCGAGATGGCCGAAGCCTACCGCGAGGGCGAGGCGCAGGGACTCGGCGCGGTTTCCTTTCAGGGGAAGATGATCGATATCGCCATGGTCAAACACGCGGATAACGTGCTCGCCCGCGCCCGCGCCATCGCCGAAAGAGCGTAAGGGCAAATGACGGACGCTCCTGACCCGGTCGAGCATTTCTTCGCGCAACCCTGGTCCGACGGCCTGCCCGTCGTGGTCCCGACCGAAGAGCGCCTGACGTACATGCTGGAAAACTACGCGCCCGATGCGCTCATCGGCCACGTGCCGCCCGCGAATCATCCCGCGACGGTAGAGGCCGTGGCGATCCACGCCGTCATGGCGGGCTGTAAGCCCGAATACTTCCCGGCGCTTTTGTGCGCCCTTTCGTGCATTCTGGATACGCGCTTCAACATGAACGGCATCCAGGCCACGATGAACCCCGCCGGCCCCCTCATCGTCATGAACGGCCCCTACCCCCGCGAGATCGGCGTACACGGCGGCACGGGCTGCCTGGGGCCGGGCTTCCGGGCCAACGCGACCATCGGCCGCGCGCTCAGGCTCATGCTCCTGAACCTGGGCGGGGGGATTCCCGGCGTGGTGGACATGAGCACGTTCGGAAGCCCGAGCAAATTCGCCTACTGCCTGCGCGAGAACGAGGAAATCAGCCCCTGGCCCTCGCTGGCCGAAGAACGCGGATTCGGAAAAGAAGAAAACGTCGTCACCGCCTGCGCGGGGGAAGGCCCGCGCGTCGCGCTCGATGATTCGAGCGATCACCCGGACGGCGTGCTCACCACGATAGCGAGCACCATCTCCACCATGGGCACGCGCCACGCCTACTCGCCCGTGGGCCTAACGGTGGTCATGGGGCCGGAACACGCGCAGCTTCTCGCCGACCACGGCTTCAGCCGGGACGACGCCAAGCAAGGCCTCGTCGAGCGCGCCCGCCTGCCCGTGGGGCTGCTAAAGCGCGGCGGCCGCTACCGGGGAAAAGAAAAGAGCGAGTGGCCCGAATGGGTGGATCACGACGACGACGCCTGCATGACGCCCATGATCCGGAAACCCGAAGACATAACCCTCCTGGTAGCCGGCGGCCTGCCCGGCCCCTCATCGTTCGTCATCCCGGGATGGAACAACACCAACCGGCCCGTCTCGAAGGCGTTCGCCGTGGAGTAGCCGTATAGCAAACAGGAGCTATTGTCATATCCGGTCTATGGACGTCGTTCATTTAGCGACAAGCCTTCTGTCCGTTTCTCTTTCGTCCACCCCGTCGACCCGCCTGAGGCATGGAGGCGGAAGCAATTTGAGCGAAGCATTTTCAAAGGAGCTCATCTGTGCACACAACATACCCGGCTTTTTGAAACCATCGTTGAAAAGCCGGACCAAGAAACATAGAATGCCTGATGCTCAGAAATCTTGGGGTAAGGAGACGTGCAAAATGAAATACAAAATCGTTCTTCAACAATCTGAGGAAGGTTATAGCGTGTGGGTCCCTGGCCTGCCGGGTTGCTGCTCACAGGGTGAAACGGAGGCTGAGGCCATCTCCAACATCGAGATAGCGGCCAGGGAATACCTTAGCGCCGTGGAGGACCTCCTGGAGGGCGGAGATATACGGGAAATCGAAGTGGCCGTCTAGCCGTGCCGAAGATCCCGGGAATCAACCACCTGCATGCGGTGCGTGCCCTGGAAAAAGCCGGCTTTCGTATTCTTCGTCAAGGCAAGCACATCATAATGACAGATGGCGTGCGCGTATTGACGATCCCGAGGAACAACCCGGTCAACGCGGTCACGATGGGTGCGATCGTCAGAGCCTCCGGCCTGAGCGTTGATGAATTCCGCAGACTTTTATGAAATGCCAGAAATGGCATGACGTACCTTGAAACCTGCAAACGCAGGCTAAGTGTTAGGTTTGATCTACTATCAAATCGGATGCATGGACGTCGTGAATCAATCGCCGCTATATCCCCTAACACCCGTAGGCCTTGCCCTCCTGGGGTGTGAGGCGCTTCCAGCCCATCGCAAGCTCCGCGAGGATCCGCACGCCAACGCCGGTGCCCCCCTCGGGGCGGTAGGGATCGGCTTTTCCGGTGTGAGACGGCCCCGCGATGTCGAGGTGCACCCAGGGCGTCTCGTCGGCGAAATGCTGCAAAAACGCGGCGGCGGTGTTCGCTCCCCCCCAGCGCGCGCCCGAGATGTTGCACATATCGGCTAACTTTCCCTTCATCGCCTCGCCGTATTCCGGGAACAGCGGCATGTGCCAGACGCGGTCACCCGTGCGCTCGCCCAGGTCGCGCACGCGACCCAGCAGCTCGTCGTGCGTCCCGTACATGCCCGTCACCTTCTGGCCCAGCGCCACCATGCAGGCGCCCGTCAAGGTGGCGAGATCGATCATGCACTGGGGCTTGTATTTCTCGCGCGTGTAGTGGAGCGCATCGGCGAGGACGAGCCTGCCCTCGGCGTCGGTGTTGTGGATTTCAATCGTCGTTCCCTTCATGGAGCGCACGATGTCGCCGGGCCGCGTGGCGTCGCCGTCCACCATGTTCTCCACGAGGCCCGTTACGCCGATTACCGGCACGCGGGGCTTCGAGCGCGCGACGGCCAGCATGGCGCCCAGAACGGCGGCGGCGCCGCTCATGTCGGTCGTCATCAGTTCGAGACCGCCGCTCGGCTTGATGGATATGCCGCCCGTGTCGAACGTCACCCCCTTGCCGACGAAGGCGATGGGTTTCTGGCTTCTGGCGCCCTCTGGCCTGTATTCGAGGACCACCATGCGAGGGGGTTCGCTGCTGCCCCGGTTTACCGAGAGAAGCGCGCCCATCTTCATTCTCGCCATCTGCTTCTCGTCCAGCACGCGGCACTTCAAGCCTTCACGCCGTGCCATCGCGCGCGCCATATCGGCCAGCGCGGGCGGGCGCTTCTCGTTGCTGGGCGTGTTGATGAGGTCGCGCGCATAGTTCGTCCCCTCGCAAAGCGCACGCCCATAGCGCACGCCGCGCCGCATCGCGCTCAGGTTCCTGCCTCGCCCACCGCACAAAACGACGCGCGAGACCTCATTCTTCTCATCATTATCCCCGCTCTTGTACTTGCCCATCCGGTAGAGCCCGAGACCCACGCCTTCGACTATCGCCTGGGCCGCCTCTCTTGCTTCGAAGCCATTTCCGGTGGTGGAGGCCGAAACTGCGACACTTTTTAAGCTCTCGGCCCGCGCGCGCCTGGCCGCCAGAGCGCTGGCGCAGCGGACCGATTCGGGCGATGCCTCATCGCCCAAGCCGGCAAGAATCACGAATTTGGGCGCTCCGCCGCCATCGGGCGCGGGCAGAACGGAGACTTGCCCCTCTTTCCCCTCAAAAACCTTGCGCTCACGCAAGGAAGCCAGGGCATCACCCAGAATATTTTCGAGCTGTTCGTTTTTTTCGTCTTTCGCCATGAGGCAAACCAGGGCGTCCGTCCCCTGGTCGAAGCCTTCACCGCCGACAACGGAGAACCGCATGACCATCTCCTCTCCCGATAACACCTGAAATAGAAAGCGAATGGAGGAAAGTGTATCCCAGAGCGGCGCGCACGGCTATGCGGTTCGGTCTCTCCCACCTTTTTCTCATGAGGATGAGCGCGCGGATTGTCTTACCCGGCAACCTGCCCCTAGAATGCCCGGCAATGTCGGCATATAAGAGCGAGTCGGGCGCATCGCGCCCCACGCTCAACAGTGATAGTTTTTACCTCTCACGCGAAGGAATAGGCCATGAGTTTCTATAACTGGGACATGCTTCCCTTGAGCCACGACCGCCCCGGCGTCGCGCACAGGCGTATTTTCGGCGACAACATCCAGATGCAGCACCTGATCACCGAGCCGGGCGGCACACCCTCGAAAATGCACAACCATCCCGATCACGAGGAGTTCTTCTACATCCAGGCGGGCGAGTGGGAGTTCACGCTCGAAGACGATGTGCGGCGCATCGGGCCGGGCGACGTGGTGCACGTCAAGGCGGGCGCGATGCACACGTTGAAGCTCGTGAGTGATGAGCCGGGAATGGCGCTTGAGGTGTTCTACCCGATGTGGAACCCGGAACTCGCCGGTGACAAGGAGGATTTCACGATAGACGCCATCAAGAGCCGCATGGAATTCGCCGAAGAACCCGACGAAATGAACCGGGGCCGCCCGCCCGGACACGGGGATTAACGGGGGAGAGCCGCGTGGCGCATCGCCCCTCATCCCGAGTAGGCGCGCAGCGCCGTATCGAGGGATGGAGCTGCCATCCTCCCGGCGGGTGAGGAAAACGGGGGAGCTTCGTCGCTGCCGGGGAAGTGGTATTTTCCCCGCCCTCCTCCAAATACGCACAAAAAAACAGGCGGCGCCCGTCGACGCCGCCTGCTGTTTATTGAATTTCCCTCAATGTTCCGTTTCAGGTAACACCAAGGGTCAGCTTAGGGTTTCTTGAGAACCCTCTTCCGGTGGTGAGCCGTTTTCAGAACCCTCCGGAGATTTGTGTTAAGGGCGGTTACTATCAGTCGTCTTACCATGACAGCCCTCCTCTTTCTATATGTGCAAACAAATCCTAGCAAAGGACCGGAATCGTGTCAAGAATTTTTTATCTTCAAAAGCGCGAGAAAATCTCAGTCCCATACATTTCAATAACTTATCCGCATATTTTTCATTGACGACTCACCCGCCCATCCGGCACGACGCGCCCGCCTCTTACGCCTCGATGATGGCGGAGACCACCCCTCCGCCCACCGGCCCCTGGTGGAACACGAGGCCGGCCGAGACGTAAACCGCCGGGTCCTGCACCACCGAGGCGATGACGGCGTTCGCCACGGCGCGCACGGGCCGCGTACCCAGAACCGAATCCGTAAGCAGCGTGACCCGCTTGCCCAGAAGCCTGCCGTCCCAGGGAGCGCCCGCTTTGGCGAACGCGTGCACCACTCTGCTCAAATCCTCCGCACCCGGCAGGCCGTCGAAAGCCAGTCCCGCGTTCCTGAGCGCCTGACGGACGGCGTCGGCGTCGATCAGGTGCTGCATCACCGCGCGGCCGATCTTGTAGCGGCTCACCGACTGTGCGGAATTCGCCAGTACGACGACTTCAGAGCGCATGAGTTCCACGCCCGCAGAGCAGGAGATCATCTCGGAATAGAGATCACCCCGGCTGCAGACGTCGGATATCTCGAACGAATCGCGGGCAATCTCCCCGATGCCCACCGCAGCGCCCAGGGCCGAGCAACCGTTCGAGAGGCTCATCGAGCGCGTGGTGTCCGTGCTCACCACCTTCTTGCCGCGCGAGGCCGCGTCGTTGATGCGGTCCGACGTGAGCAGCGGGCATTTCACCTGCACGTAGCCCACGTCATCCAGCGAATCCACGCCCGCTCGCTCGAGCGCCTCCTCAGCCGCCTCGGCCACCAAGTCCACCTGCGCCATCGTGCCCAGTTCCTCGGGCAGAAGCTCACGGGTGAAGGCGACCCCCATCGAGAGGCGCTTTTCCCCGGGGCTGTCGGCGTCGCCCACGTCGGTTTTGGAAAACGCCACCGCGTGGGGACTCATGACCCCCTCGCATCCGCCCGACATCACCATCGCGCACATGCCCTGCACCTCGTCGCGGGAGAGGCCCAAGTTTTCCATCATGTAATCCTCGAAGGAATGAAGCGCGTAGGGCCTCGAATAGTCGTTCACCCGGCCGTTGCCCTCCGTCTTGGCGATGATGGCCTGAATGTCCGCCGCCTGAATGCGGCCTTCCGCCACTGCATCCGCAAGGCCCGAGACGTCCTCGGGTCCCGACATCTGAAACTTCACCACCTGGGTATCAAACACGGTAAATCCTCCTCACTGTGCGTCTAAGGCATCCGATGCACGAACGCCGCTTCATGCTCCCGGAACCACCAGGCCCGCCCGCTCGACGATGGCGGCAGATGCCGTCTGCGCTTCCTCTCGAATTGAGCGCTCCTCTTCCTCGCTCACCTTGCTCAATCGTCCCGCCTCCATGAGCGGCTCGCCGTCCACCCAGACCCAGCGCACCTCAGTCCCGTGGGTCTGATACGCGAGAACAGAAGGCAAATGATGATTCGGGTGCATATGCGGCCCGCTCATGTCGAGCAGAATCATGTCCGCCCGCTTGCCCACCTCTATGCTCCCTGTCTCCGCTTCGAGTCCGAGCGCGCGCCCCCCGTTGCGCGTGGCCATATCAAGCACCTGCTGGGCCGTGATGGCGGCGGGATCCTGATGCACCCCTTTATGGAGCAGGCAGGCGAGCCTTATCTCCCAGAACATGTTTACCAGATCGTTGCAGTTAGCGTTGTCAGTCCCCAAGGCCACGGGTATTCCGTAGCCCAGCATGCGGGGCACCGGCGACACGCCCGAACCCAGATACATATTGCTCGATGGGAGATGCACCACCTGAGTTCCTGATTCCTTCAAGAGCCGAATGTCCTCCTCGCTCAAGTGGATGCAGTGGCCGGCGACGAGGCGCTCGGAGAGCAGCCCCCAGGCCGCCAGGTGCTGTACGACGGGCAGACCGCCCACTTCCGATTCCATGGGGTCTTCAGATACGTGCGTGGAAACGCGAAGGCCACGTTTTCCGGCCCATTCGTCCACCTCGCGGAAGGTCTCGGGCTTCACGTAGACGGGGATGTTCGGCCCCGGCCAGACGAGAACGCGTCCCGCCGAGCGGCCGTGGTATTTATCCACCAGATGGGATGTCTCCTCCAAAACCTCTTCCCTTGTCTTCAAGCTTGGCGGAAAGGTCTTGCCCCATGCGGCGATGTGGGAGTGCGCCCGCTCGGCGAGTTTTCCAGAAGGAGACATTTCGTTGAAACTCAAAGCGAAGACGCTCCGCATACCCGAATCGTCCATGGCCTCTATCATCGCTTCGGCCAAGGGGATGGGGACGCGCTCGTTCGTCACTACCGCCGTGGTGCCCGAGCGAATCGCCTCGCACGCGAAGAGTTTGACGGAGAGCGCCGCATCCTCCGGCGTATAGGCAACCTGGCCGGGCGCCATGACATTCAGTCGCCAGTCCATCAGCCGCCTGTCCGCGCCCAGGCCGCCGCGCAGCAGAATGCACATGATGTGGCTGTGGGCGTTCACCAACCCCGGCATGAGGGCCATTCCCTCGCCATCTACCACCTGCGCTGCGCCGGCATTAATCTTGGACTCTGAAACATCGGCGACCCGGCCATCCTCGACCAGCACGGATGCGCGAGGGATGACCTGACGCGTCTCGTTTTGCGTCAGGACGCAGGCGTTTTCGACCACGAAACGACCCGCCATGGGAAATCCTCCTGTTAGATGTTTCAGCAGAATACGACAATCGGGCGGATTTGAGTATCTCCGCTGTAAGCCGCGCCTTGCCAGAGAAGGAAAAGAGCATTATTAGTGTGAGAGAAGACCTGACAACCCGAGGAGAGACGCCGATGTCCAAGATCAAATTCCTGCAGCATTTCAGCATCTATTGCCGGGATCTGCCGGCCATGCACAAATTCTACAACGAAATTCTGGAACTTCCTGAAATGCCCCGCCCCCACTTCCCCTTCCCGGGCTATTGGTATGAGGCGGGAGAGGACCACCAGATCCATCTCGCCAAGGTGAGCGATACGCATGTGTCCCACTCCATCAGCGACAATGAGGATGGATACATGGACCATCATTTCGGGATGGTGACCGAAGATCTCGAGGGGATGAAGGAGAGGCTCAAGGCGCACGGCGTCCCGTTTCATGATGAACCTTACGGCTACCCCCAAATCTTCTTCAGAGACCCGGAGAACAACCTGATCGAGGTCGCGTCCACGGCGATGTTCGACATGGAGTAGCCGGCGCGCGTCGTGGGCAGTCCGCAACCCGCCGTGTTCCCCTTATACCCTGGCAGTAAAGGTCATATATGCGCCACAGGAGCGCCACCAACGACGCATTCCCGCTTTTCCACTGATCTCTGGAGACCAGGCCATGTCCTTTCAAAAATTCCACACCACGCATGTAACCGCCGGGCCGGGGAGCTACTCCCAGGCCCTTCTGGCGGGCAGGACGCTCTATCTCGCGGGCCAGACGGGTGAGGGGCTCGACGGCGCCCCGCCCGCCCTCGGCGACGCCGCCGCCCAGGCCCGTCAGGCGTGCGAGAACATAAAGCAGCTTCTCGAAGAGGCGGGAGGCGACCTATCCCACGTCGTGAAGCTCACGAACTACATCACCGACAGGGCGTACCGGAAACCCGTCTACGCGGTGATCGCGGAATACTTCGGCCCCCATGCGCCCGCAAGCACGGGCGTCATCGTGGACGGGCTGGCTTCAGAGGATTTTCTCGTGGAAATCGACGCCACGGCTTATATCCCCGAGGCCTGAGATGTAATGGCGTATTGAGATATCCGCCGCAAAAGGGCAGAATAGGGCCACAGTCAGACCAAACAGTGAAGCAGCCCGTGAGGCTGAGTCCTTTCAGAGGAGAGGGATCATGACCGAATCTTACGATGGATTGTTCGTCGGCGGAGGGCACAACAGCCTGGTATGCGCCGCCTATCTGGCGAAAGCCGGGAAAAAGGTAGCCGTTCTGGAACGCTCCGATGTCGCTGGCGGTGGCTGCTCTACGCACGAAGTGACCCTCCCGGGGTTCAAGCACAACCTGCACTCGAACTATTACGTGGGTCTGGAGAGAAGCCCCATCCTGCGCGACCTGGAACTCCACGAATACGGCTTCAGCCTCATCTTCCCGGAATATCAGCAAGGCTGCCTATTCAGCGACGACACGGCGTTCGTCATCCACCGCGATGTGGAGAAGACCGTCAAATCTATCGAGCGCATCAACAAGAACGACGCGAAAACCTACCGCGACCTCCACGTCAAATTCACCGAGGGGATGCTCGACATCATCACCTCCTTCATGTACTGCGCTCCCCTGCCGCCCGAGGAACTGAAAGAGCGCTTCGCGGGGCCGCTGGGGCGCGAATTCCTGAGCTATGCGAACCTCAGCATGTACGAGGCGGTGGACCAGCATTTCGAGGACGACAGGCTGCGCGTGCTGTTCAAGCTCTTCCTCGGCTCCTTCACCCTCGAAAACACGCCGACGACCGGCATCTTCTTCCCGAGAATCTTCTCGCGCATCGCTAGCTTCGCCCTGCCCGTGGGCGGGTCGGTGAACTTCACACGGGCGCTGGAGCGCGTGGTCGTGCGAGGCGGCGGCAAGGTGCTTACCAACGCCGATGTCCGCGAGATCACGGTCGAAAGCGGGGATGCGACCGGCGTCATTCTGGAAGACGGAACCCGCATCGAAGCCACCGAGTTCGTGGCAAGCGGGGTAAACTGGCCGCTCACGGTGCGCCTGGCCGGGGAGGATTACTTCGGTGGCAGACTCGCCAAGGCGGCGCTGGAGTTCCAGTGGGCGAGCCACGGGCTCTGCACCATCCACCTCGCGCTCAAGGAAGCGCCCGACTTCAAGGCTGCGAAATTCGATCCCGACATCAACAAGACGTTCAACATCTTCTGGGGCGCGGATTCGACCGAGGAGATCAATGAGTGCTTCGAGACGATCCACGACGGCGAACTGCCCAAGCTCATGGGCAACGGCGGGAGCAACAGCCACTTCGACCCGACCTACTCGCCCGACGGCACGCACGTGGGCTACTGGTGGCCGTTTGCGCCCTATGAACTGAAAGACGGCGGGGCCGAAGCGTGGGACACACGGCGCGAGGAATACACCCAGCACTTCATCGACTCCTGGAAGCCCTATGCGCCCAACATCAATCACGACAACATCATGGGCAGCTATCTCTACACGCCGCTCGACATCGTGCGCATGAACCCGAACTTCGTCCGGGCGAGCCACCATGTGGGCGCCTACGTTCCCGAACAGTTGGGCTACAACCGCCCGCATCCGGAAGTGAGCGACTTCCGCACGCCTGTCGGGAAGCTGTATCTCTGCGGTTCGAGTTCACACGTGGGCGGCGCGGTGACGGGAGCCCCCGGCTACAACTGCGCGAACGCGATAGCCGAAGATCTGCACATCGATCGCTTCTGGGCGCCCGTCGAGACCATGATGGCGTAAAGACGAAGATTTGATTCGCGTTCTACGAGGAAAGGATAAAATTTCATGGAACTGATCGACCTCTCACAAACTGTGGCGGCGGGTGGATTCGAGCGTCCGTTTCACCCCAAGGTGGCGATTGAGCCGATGATGACGCACGAGGAGTCTTCGGAGAGATTTTTGGGGAAATTCTCCTTCGCGGCCATGAAGCTCACGCTTTCGGATCACACCGGAAGCCACGTGGACGCCCTGAACCACTATGTGCCCGGAGACGCTCCCTCCATCGACCAGTTGCCGCTCGATCGTTTCTATTCGAGCGCGATTTGCGTGGATTTTTCGGACATCGCGCCCAGGACCTACATCGAAACCGAACACATCGAGCGCGAACTCGAAAAACACGGGCTCTCCATCGAAGAGGGCGACGCCTTTTTGTACTATACGGGTCATTTCGAGAAGTCCTATAAGGACCCGAATCCCGATGTCTGGTGGAAAGAATTCGCGGGCCTGAGCCGGCCCGCCACCGAGTATCTCGCCGACCGGGGGGTGCGCAACATCGGGTGTGAGGCGTTTACGATAGAAAACCCCACGCAGATGTTCCCCGAATCGGAAGAGCCCTACCCCTCTCACCAGGTGTGCAAGGAGCGGGGGATGCTCAACACGGAAAACCTTGTGATACCCAGGCGCCTGGTGGGCAAGCGCTTCACCTTCCTGTGCCTGCCCATCAAGCTGAAAGACGCGACGGGCTCGCCGGTGCGCGCCGTCGCGGTTCTGGACTGATCTAGAGGCCGAAGCCGAAGAGCGCGTTCGCGTTTCCAAAGGCGGCTTTTTCAATCTCCGCCTCGGCGATGCCACCCCGGCGCATGGCGCGGATCGCCCGGGGGATGCAGTAGAGGTCGTTCGATGTGTAGGGAATGAGGTCGGAGTTGAGCATCATCCGTCCCGCACCATGACGCCGCACCCACTCCACGACGGCGGCCGGGGGAATCGGCCGAAGACGGCTGCCGAGGCTCGTCGCGCACCATGCGCCTGTCTCTTCGTGAACGAAATCCACTATCGTCGCATCCACGTGGTCGATCACGAGCAGTGAGTGATCGAGCCCTGCGGCATCAATGACTTCCAGGTCCATCTTCAGGTAATGGAGCCTGAACGCTTCTGGCGAAACTTCTCCTTGCGTGTCCACGCCGCCCAGGAATTCTTTCGGGTTCTTGTACGTCGGCGTATGAAGAATCAGGGGCTTTTTGAGTTCCACCGCGATGCGCGCCTGCGCTTCCAGGCATTTGGCCTGATCTTCCAGGTCCCAGGAAAAGCCGAAATACTGCCCCGGGTCCAGGCCCACTTCGCCCAGGGCGGCCACCCGCTCACTCTCCAGATAGCCGGGAAGCGCGTCGATGAGTCGCTCCCAGCCGTCCACCCGCGTCATCGAGCTGACGCCCACGGCGCACATGGCGCGAATATGGTGTTTGGCCTCAGCGGCTTCCGCCATCCTGAGGGGGCTCTCCCAAAGCCTCTTCACATCCTCTGATTCGGGCGCGCGCTTCCATATCTCGCGGTGCACGTGGGGATTCCCGCACGAGAGAATGGAACCCACCATCCCGCACATGCCCTGTAGCTCCCAGTCGTCGAAGCTGAACCCGTGCAGGTGGTTGTGGCAGTCGATGTACCTGTCCATTCTAGGCCCCTGGTTTTCTCGCCAGAAACACGTAGCGGTTGAGACTGAAGAAATACTCGCCACGTTCGCCCAGCGCCATTAAATCCTCGGCCCAGGCTTTTGCCTCTACTTTCGGCACGCCGCCCTTTCGGATGACGAAGGGCACGATGACGCTCACCATTCCGTGGCTGTAGTTTTCTGCAGGATACTCCGTATTGAGCAGCGGCAAAACCCTCACGCTCGCAATCTCGAAACCCGCGACTTTGAGCAGGGTCGATAACCTTCTCGGCAGATGAGGATCCGCCAGATGCGCGTCCCACGCTTTCAATATCCTTTCCGCCCGCGCGGCGTCCTGCGCGTTCCAGACGAGCGAACCCCAGTCGGTGTCCATGATGAGGGCGCGGCCGCCGGGCAGCAGCACGCGGTAGAGCTCCGCCAGGGCGGCCTCCATATCGGTGACGTACTCATACACCTGGGAGATGATGGCCGCATCGAAACCGCCATCCTCGAAAGGCAGGCTCAGGGCGTCCGCCTCACGGAACGACACCTGAGGCTGCGACGCGCAACGCTTCTCGGCGAGGGCCAGCATGGGCGCGCTCTTGTCCACACCGGAAACGGCGCCCCCCTCCCCCACCATGCGTCCGGCTTCAAGTGTCATAAAGCCGGGGCCGGAACCCAAATCGAGTACGCGCTCGCCCGGCCGGGGAGCGACAATCTCCAAGAGAGCGTCGCGCTGCGCGGCCACGTCCGCCGTTGTATAGACGGCCTCGACGCGCCGTGCCGCCTTTTCATCGAATCCCGGGGGCTGGTTCATGCGTTATTCTCTCTCATCGCTGTGTTGACCCGAACGAAAGGCCAAGTGTCCTCGTCCGCGCCGGGGGAAGTCAAGCGCTTTGGGCGTCACAACCAACAGGAAAATCGCCTATTCACACGGCGTTTCGCGCCAATTATTCTCCGAAATCAAGGCTTGGAGACCAGACGGCTCACTCTCTCCTTTTCACGCGCATGGGCTGCACGGCATTGACGCGCGTTTTCCCCAGAACCTATAAGCCTAGTGAACTTATTTTTCGCATCCTCCGTCATCACTGGAAGTCTTATGGCCCCATCGAAGATATTCAACCTTTTCGCGATCGCGGGCAGCCACGCCGTCAACGCCTTCTACACCCAGCTTCTGATACCCGTCCTCCCGCTCATCGTCGCGGAATTCGAGCTCAACTACGTCCAGGCGGGCCTCATCGTGACGACCTACTCGGTGGCGAACAGCGTTTTTCAGTTCCCGCTTTCCTTCATATCGGACTACACCCGGCGCTGGCGGACCGTACTGGCCCTCTCCCTGCTCACCCAGGCGCTTCCCGTTCTGCTCTACGGCTACGCGGCCAACTACTCCCTTCTGCTGCTGTTTGTCTTCATCGGCGGCATCGGGAGCGCGGCCTACCATCCGCCGGCCGTGGCGCTCATCACGCGTGAACTTCCCGAAAGGCGCGGGTTCTGCACGGGCCTGTTCAATGGCGGGGGCGAGATGGGGAACATCATTTCGCCCGCCATCGTCGGCTGGCTCGCCGTCTATCTGGCGAGTTGGCGCATGGCGGCGCAGTTCTACGTCATCCCCGGCGTCATCTGGGCGGCGCTCATCTGGTTCCGCTTTCAGGATCAACTCGGAGAGCGCCTCCCCTTCCGCCAGGCGGCGAGGTCCACCTTCGGCGCGCTGTTCCGCAACAAGTCGTTGATGCTCCTCATCGCTCTTTCCTCGTTCCGGATCATGGGCTTTCGCGGCTTCATGGCCTTTTTGCCGCTCCTTCTGGCGGAGCAATTCGGCTTCGACACCAAGGGGGTGGGCTGGATGCTCAGCGCCTATTTCCTCATAGGTTCGACAATGTCCATCATTATCGGCAGGTGGTCGGACAAGACGGGCAGGACGAAGCTCATCGTCGTGCTCACCTTCATGTGCGCCATCGCCATGGCCTCTCTCACCTGGGTCTCGAGCCTCACGACGCTGCTGCTCGCGCTTTTCGCCGTCGCCTGTATCCTCACGCCGGTGCCGACCCTGGTGCTTGCCGTCGGCACGGAACTCGTGGACGAGCGGGTGCGATCGAGCTCAGTGGGAATGATCTATGGCTTCAACGAGGCCGCAAGCGCGCTCTCACCGCTCATCGGCGGCCTTGTGGCCGAAGCGATGGGGCTTCAAATGGCGTTCACCTTCTACGCATCGATGTTCATGGTCGGCGGCTGCATCGCCATCTTCCTGCACAGGGAAAGCGCCCTCCAACCCCAGGTGCAAGTGAGCGAATCATGAGCCGGGCGGAAGAGATCGATACGGGGGCAGGCGCGCAAGATCCGGCGCAGGATATCCCCTGGGGTGCGCTCGCCATCCTGTTCACCGCCCACTTTGTGGTGGACGGCACGATAAATTTCATCGCACCTCTGCTGCCCCTGATTCGGGAGCAATTCCAGGTTTCCCTCTCAACGGGCGGTCTGCTCCTCACGTTCGCCTCGATGAGCGCAGCGCTCTCACAACCCGTGACGGCGATTCTCGTGGACCGCTGGCCGACTCTTCCCTGGCTCGCCGTGGGGATGGTGGGCAGTGCGCTGTTCATCACCTCCATCGGCTGGGCGCCCAACTTCACGGTGCTCACCGTCATGGTCGCGGTCGGCGGTTCGATGGTCGGCCTGTGTCATCCGGACATGGCGTCGCGCGCGGGCGCGCTTTCGGAAAACCGCAAGGGGCTGGTGGTGAGCGTTTTCATCGCCGGAGGGCGCGTGGGCCACGGCCTTGGGCCCGTCATCGCCATCGGCATCGTCTCGCTCGGGGGCATGAAATGGCTGTGGGCGTTCACCCTGGTCGCCGTCGCGATGGCCCTGACGGTGAAATACGGGCTGCCGAAGCCTGAGTCACCCCCAAGCAGCGGAGATAACAAAGCCTCCATCTGGGATTTCGTCACAGCGCTGCGCACAGCAGGCACGCCGCTGCTTCTTCTCTCGGGCGTCACCATTTGCCGCGCCGTCGTGAACATCAATTTCATCAGCCTCATACCCTCGCTGTACGCCGAACACGGCATGAGCATCTGGAGCGGGGGAGCGGCCAGCGCCATCATGCTCACCTCGGGCGCAGTGGGCGTCCTGGTAGGCGGCTTTTTAGGAGACCGTTTCGGGAAAAAAGAACTTATCGTCGGCGGCATCGGGATAGGCGCCTTGTGCGTCTGTGCATTTTTGATTGCGCCGCCCGAGTGGGGCTTCGTATTGCTGGCTTTCCTGGGCGTCGCCACCTACCTCCCGATGGGAGTGACGATGGCCTTCGCCCAGCAACTGATGCCGCACAACCGGGGGCTGGCCAGCTCCATCACGCTCGGCCTCTCGTGGTTCATCGCGAGCCTTTCGGTCTACCCGATGTCCGTTCTCGGCGAGTGGTTCGGCCTCGCCAACGCCTTCTGGGTGCTGCCCGGCTTTTTCATCGCCGCGTGCGCGTTCGCGCTCTTCCTGCCGAAGGTCCGCTGATTCGCGCATAAAAAAAAAGACGGCCCCGAGGAGCCGCCTTTTTTGTGTCGCTTCGCTTAAGCCGTAACGGCCTGCTCGGCCAGGAGTTCATCCAGCACCCGGTCGATTCTCGGCTGCTCGGTCCAGCTCGCCTTGTAGGCGATGTTCCCCTCCTTGTCGATGACGAAGACCATGTTCGGCATGCGCCCGAAGGCGTTCACCACCGCCTCGTCGACGTCGTCCACCAGAACGGGGATTTTCATGCCGAATTCGGCCACCAGCTCTTTCGCGTAGTCCATCTTGTGCTCGAAGGTGGTGTGCTGGGTGTATTTTTTGAAGTACTTGCGCTCCTGCGCGTGGGGCTCCTTGGAATAGACCACGAAGAACTCGACGTCCTTGTCCTTGTAGCGCTCTTGCAACTCGTCCATGCCCGGCACCTGCCGGCGGAATGGCGGTCACGTGATGGCGCCGAATTCCAGGACGACGTTCTTCTTCCCGCGAAAATCGGCCAGGTCCACGGTTTCGCCCGACGTGCTCTCAAGCTTCACCGGAGGGGCCGGCTGGCCGGGTTTCAGCTGATCCTCAAACGCCTTGTGGCGGACTTTCCTGAACCCGCTCAACTCGCGCTTGATCATCAGGAACGGATCCAGATACCACATGCTCCACAAGCCCCCGAGAGGGCCGGGCGGCCTGTCGATATAGTCTTCTTTCTGCATCTATCAACCTCCCATGAAAAGATGAATGGCGAATACGGAAAATTAGTCCAATTTCGGGATTTTGTCGATTCCTTTGGGGAGAACCGCCTTGCACTTGCGAGATCGGGAGTCAGGGTGCGGCCTCCCGCCTTTCGAAGGCGCTCCAGTAGACGTCCATCACCCGCTTGAAGCCCACGCTTTCGAACACGCGCTCGGACGCCTCGTTTCCCTCCACGATATAGCAATACGCCTCGCGTCCCCTGGCGAATTGCGCCTCGACGAGGGCGGACACCACCACGCGCGCAAGGCCCTGGCCGCGAAAGTGATCCATCGTGTGCAGCATGCCGATGGAGCCGTTCGCGTGAACGACTATGTAGGAAGCGAGTTCGCCCTCGATGCGTATCGCCGCGGTGGGGGCATTCGTGATTCTCGCCAGGGCGTATTCCTCCCCCTGGTCGTAGGGGGAATTCTCGGCCAGCGTCTTCGCATCCTTGGGGTTCAGACTTTCGACGCGGTGCGTGCTGAAGACGGGCCTGAAATCTTTTTTCTCCAGAATAAACATGCCCACGGGCGACGCGCGGATGAGTTTCCTTCGTCTCTCGACCGCCTTTTGCACATCGAGCGATAGAGAGGAGAATTTGAGATAGCCGTCGCTCTCCTCCATCTGCGCGGAGAGGCGCTCCATGTCTCCCAGTTTCGCGAGTAACGCCTCGGGCCGCCCCAGCGGCGCGAGCCAGCCGCGACCGGTGTTCACCACCATCTGGGGCGCAGTGAGGTCATCCACCCAGAGGGGGACCTCCCTTCCCCCTTCCGCGATTGTTCCCGTAATGCGCATCCCGAGCGGCCCCTGCGCACGCAGGAATTTCTGGATAGATTCGCTCCGGGGGTTCTCCAACCGAATCAATTTTCGTTAAACTCCCTTACTGATGGAAACGCCGCTCCCTTGGAGGAGTGATTATACCCGCTTCTCCGCGCAGATGTAGAGGCAGTAATCCGCCAAACAAAATACTCCAGGAGAGAAAATGAAGGAATATCGAATCATCACCATCCCGGGGGACGGGATCGGCCCGGAACTCATGGAATCCACCATCGCCGTTCTCGAAGCCGTGCAGGGCACAAACGAGACCTTAACGCTGAGACTGGAAGAACACGAAGCGGGAGCGGGCCGCTACGCCAGGTACGGCAAGCGCATCAGCGATGAAACCATGCAGGCCTGCCGCGAAGCGGACGGCGTCCTCAAGGCGCCGGTCGGGAATCCGGCCGTCCGCACGCCGGAGGGTACCGAGGCGGGGCTTCTGGGCGGCGTGCTCAGAACGGGGCTCGACCTGTTCGCCAACATGCGGCCCGTCAAACTCTACCCGGGCATCCGGAGTCCACTGGCGGGCTATGCGCCCGGCGGCATCAACTACGTCGTGATCCGCGAGAACACCGAAGGCCTCTACGCCTCGCGCGACAAGGGCGTGGGCGGCCCCAACGCCGTGGCCGACACCATGATCATCACCCGCCCGGGCGTGGAGCGCGTCGTGCGGTTCGCCTTCGAACTCTCGCGCACAAGAAACGGCGCGCCAGAAGACGGCGTGCGGCGCGTCACCTGCGTGGACAAGAGCAACGTGCTTCGCTCCATGGCCCTGTTCCGCGAGGTATTCTTCGAGGTGGCGGCGGATTACCCCGACATCGAGGCCGAGGCGGTCTATTCGGATGCCTGCGCCAACCATCTGGTGATTCGCCCGGCGCACTACGACGTGCTGGTGATGGAGAACATGCTGGGAGATTTGTTGAGCGATTTGGGCGGCGCCACGGCCGGCGGCCTCGGCATGTGTCCGTCTGGGAACATCGGGGAGAAATTCGCCTTTTTCGAGGCGGTGCATGGCTCGGCCCCCGACATCGCCGGTCAGGGAATCGCCAATCCGTTGAGCCTCATCCTCTCCGCCGCCCTCATGCTCGCCCACATCGGGGAGAGCGAGGCCGCGAACCAGATAGAAACCAGCGTGTGGGGAGCGCTCGAGGCCGGGGAGATTCGCCTCGATAGCAAGGGGCGCTCTGTTGACGGCTCCAAAGCCATCACCGAGGCGGTGTGCGCCCGCGTCAGGGGATGATTCAGGAGAACCGCTCGCGCAGGAGCGTCCACACGGCGATAAAGCCGTCTCGCCAGGTTATCTTCTTGCCTTCTGCGTAAGTTCGGCCGTAGTAGGATATCGGCACCTCGTAGATGCGCCACTTCGCGGGTTTCAGGATTTTCGCGGTGAATTCCGGCTCGAAGTCGAACCCCCTGGCGCGAATTGTCATATCCTTCACCACCTCACGGCGGAACATCTTGTAACAGGTTTCCATGTCGGTGAGCGTACAATTGAACAACATGTTGGCGAGAGTGGTCAGCATGTGGTTTCCCACCTTGTGCCAGAACATGTGCACGCGCTGGGGCTTTCCGCCGAAGCGCGTGCCGTAGACCACGTCGGCCGCCCCCCGGCGGATGGGGTCATACAGATCGGCGTATTCGTCAGGGTCGTATTCCAGGTCCGCATCCTGCACGACGATCACGTCCCCGTTCGCCGCCGCGAAGCCGTCGCACAGGGCGGCTCCCTTACCCTCGTTTTTCTCCCGGTAAATGACGCGCGCGCCGTTTTGTTCGATCTCGGCCAGGATGTCCCGTGTTCCGTCCGTGCTGCCGTCGTCCACGATGATGAGTTCGATGTTCATCGGCACCGCCTGTACTCTGGCGGCGATTTCGCGAATCGTGTCCCGTTCGTTGAAACACGGCATCACCACGCTCAATAAATCCGTCATTTGACCACCGCCGCTCACCGCAGTTCTCTCCATCAATGGGACGAGCACGTCATTCGTTTACGAGGGCATCGCGCCAAAGCCTACAACCTCAATCCCGCACGGTCAATTTATTCTTGACTCCAAAGGCTCTCCGGCTTGGCAAGCGTTGCCCTCCGTGAGAGTATTGCCGCGCCCAGGAATTCATCGCAAATAACCAAATTTTCGGGATTATGAAATGCCGTCGCCCCTGCTCGAGAGAATGAAGACGCTCTGCTCCCTGCCCGGCCCGCCGGGGCATGAGGGCGCCGTGCGCGACGCCATTGCGGAGATGGTGAAAGACAGCGCGAGCGAGTTGCGGCGCGACCCCATCGGCAACCTCATCGCACGCCACGAAGCGCACGAGGCAGCCACTCACATCCTCCTGGAATGCCACATGGACGAAGTCGGCTTCGTCGTCACGAACGTGGAGGCGGGCGGCGCGATTCGCTTCGAAAAAGTGGGGCTCGTGGCGGATTCGATCTTCCCGGGCCGCGAAGTCGCGCTCCTGACGCTGGACGGGCAACTTCATAGCGGCGTTGTTAACGTGCGCAGCGGACATCTCCAGTCCTTACAGGGCCAGGAGCACCCCGGCGTCGATAATATGTGGATAGATTTAGGCGCTACCGACGACGCGCCCATTCGCGCCCTCGGCATCGAGGCGGGCACGCCGGGCGTATTTCACAGCCCCTTTGTGCAACTCCCCGGCGGAGCCTGGAAATCGAAGGCGGTGGACAACCGCTCGGGGTGCGCCCTGTGCGTGGAGGCGTTCATCAACACGGCCAACTCGCTCTCGGACAGGCTCCGCCTGAGCGCCGCCTTCTGCGCGCAGGAGGAAATCGGCGGGCGCGGCGCATCGGTGCTATCGGTGGATGAAACGGGAGCCGACATGCCCATTCTCGCCATCGTGCTCGACAACGTGCCCTCGGACGGTCCGGGGCGCTCCGACGCCCGTGGCTCCAAGATCGGAGCAGGGCCTGTATTGCGCAGGTATGATCACCAGCCCACGAGTCTTTACGGCTACATCACCCCGCCAGAGCTTATCCAGTGGGTGAAGGACGTGGCGAGCGACGCCCACGTGCCCTTACAGGAAGACGTGTTCGTGGGCACGTTTCTCGATTCCGCCACATTGAGCAAATCCCGGCCCGGCGGGCTTCCCACTGTGCCGATCAATATGCCCAGGCGCTATTCCCACAGCCCGGTGGAGACGTTCATGGAATCGGACCTGGAAGCCATGGCGGCTCTCATCGGCGCACTTTTGCGCTCCACCGCCGAGGGGGGAGCGCCGGATCTGAGGCGGGATTATTTGTCGTCCTCTGATGCTTGAAATCTCACAAAAACCGCATTTTTGGAGAAGAAAAACCAGTGTCCAGAACGATTCGCGTCGCCCATAGCCCTGACTCGGACGATGCCTTCATGTTTCATGCGCTGGCGAACGGGAAGATCGCGCAGGGAGAATATGAATTCATCCATGAACTCCACGACATCGAAACGCTGAACCAGGCCGCATTCAAGGGCAAATACGAGGTGAGCGCCATCAGCTTCCATGCGTACTGTCACCTGGCGGAGCGCTACGCCATTTTGCCGCACGGGGCGAGTTTCGGGGAGAATTACGGCCCCGTCATCATCTCGCGTGAACCGATGATGCCCGAGGTGCTCCGGGACGTGGAAATCGCCATCCCTGGCCTGCTGACGACGGCATACCTCACTCTCCGCCTGTATATGGGAGGCGAGGAGCCCAAACACCGCGTGGTGCATTTCGACGACATCATGGACGAGGTGAAAAAAGGAGCCTCCCCGGCGGGACTTCTCATCCACGAGGGCCAGCTCACCTATGAGCAGGAGGGTTTTCATCTCGTGGAGGACCTCGGTAAATGGTGGATGAGCGAAACCGGAGGTCCCCTGCCCCTGGGCTGCAACGTCATCCGAAAGGACCTGGGGCCCGAGGTCGTGGGCGAGGTGAGCCGCCTGCTTCACCAGAGCATCGTCTACGCGCTCGAGAACCGGGACGAAGCGCTCGACCACGCCATGGCCTACGCCAGGGACCTGCCGCGCGATAAGGCGGACGTTTTCGTCGGCATGTACGTGAACGAATGGACGCGCTCATACGGCGACGCCGGGCGAAAGGCCGTCTCCACGCTGTTGAACCGCGCCGCGGAGGCGGGCATCATACCGAAAAAAATTGAGCCGGAATTCGTGACCTCATCCACCGGCTGACAAGCGGAGGCGGATTCATGCTGGAGGGAATGCACCACATATCCATCAACGTCGATAACCTGGAGGAAGCGCGCGATTTTTACGCCGGGCTGCTGGAACTTGCGGAAATTGACCGCCCGGACCTGCCGAATCCAGGCTACTGGTTCCAGGCGGGAGCCTGTCAGCTTCATCTCACGGGACGCCAGAATCGCGCGAGCGAAACGAGCATACCGGGCACCGGAGCCGGCGAAACCCACTTCGCCTTCGCGGCGTCTGATTTGGAGCCCGTGAAGCGAAGGCTCGAGATTGCCGGCGTGGACGTCAAAGACGGCGTCAACGCCGGACTGGGATTGCGGCAACTGTTCTTCAGAGACCCCTCGGACAACCTCGTGGAGGTGTTCTGCACGCTGGAAGAGTCATGATGGAAATCGCAAGAAGCTTATCCGATGCCGAAACCCAATAATTATTCGACCGGCTTAACCCGCCGCACTTTTCTCCTGGGTCTCGGCGCTGCGGCGGCTGGCCTGAGTCTTTCACCTCGGAACGCCTGGAGCACCGAAAACAAAAAGCTGAACTTCTACAACTGGGACACCTATATCGGCGAAACCACGCTGGCCGATTTCAAGGCCGCCAGCGGGGTTGAAGTGAAGATGGATATATTCGCCGACAACGATGAATTATTCGCTAAACTTAAACAAGGCAATCCCGGCTATGACGTCATCGTGCCGACAAACAACTACGTCGATCGCATAATCGCTGCCGGTATTCTGATGCCGCTCGATCATTCCCTGATCCCCAACAAAGCGAACATCGACCCGATTTTTCAGAACGCCGCCTATGATCCAGGCCGCAAGTATTCCCAGCCCTATATGTGGGGCACGGCCGGGATAGGCTACCGGAAATCCCGCGTCGAGGGCATTCCTGACAGTTGGAAGTGGCTGCTTGCTTCGGATAAATACAAGGGCCGCATCGCCCTTATGGGTGATAAGAGCACGGCAATTCAGATGGGGCTCAAACTATTGGGTCACTCCCTGAACACAACCGACGGCTCCTTGGTAAAGCAGGTGGAGGATATGCTCATCCGCCAGAAGCCCCACATCAAGTTATTCGCCGAAGATGATGGCCAGGACTTGCTGCTCGCAGGCGAGGTCGATCTGGCCATGGAGTGGAACGGCGACATACTCCAGGTCATGAAAAAAGACGCCGACATCGGATACGTCGTACCCAGGGAAGGGGGACTCTTGTGGCAGGATTGCCTGTGCATTCCCAAAAGTGCGCCACACCCGCAAAACGCGCACAATTTCATCAATTTTCTTTTGAGAGCCGACGTGGGCGCTTCGATTGCCGACTTCATCCAGTACGCCACTCCAAACGCGGCGGCGAAGGCCAGAACGTCGGCTGACTACCGGAATAATACGGCCATTTTTCCACCTCCTGAAGTCACCAAAGCGTCGGAGTTTCCGGTATATCTGGGCGAGGACTACGAACGCCTGATCGAGAAAACCTGGGCGCGCATCCAGGCAGCCTGAGCGAGATAAGGACACCACCATGAAGCAAAACAGATTTCACCTGGCCGGGGCCGTGCCCTGGCGAAAGACCGAGGATGGGTTGGAAATCCTCCTCATCACGGCGCGCGACAGACCCCTGGACGACGACAATTTCTGGTGGATAGTACCCCAGGGCGGCGTGGAGCCGGGGCAGACCTCCCAGGAAGCCGCCATCGCCGAAACCTGGGAGGAAGGCGGTGTCCGCGGCATGGCGTCGGAGGAGCCCATTGCGCATTACGAATACGACATCGGCGCGGGCAGGTGTAAGGTCGACATCTACGAAATCGAGGTCGACGTCGTCGAGGACGACTGGCCCGAGAGCCACGAGCGAAGGCGCGTCTGGCTCTCCCCCGAGGACGCCCTGGATACCATCTCGGGAGAAACGCTTAAAAGTATCCTGGAAGAATTCCTGCGGAGAATGGGGGTTTAAGGCTTTCGCGCCACTATGAGCACGCGGTTGTAGTGCAAATACAACGGCGCGGCCAATAAGCCCGCGGCCGCAAGCCACGCGAGTTGATCATCCAGTTTTGCGGGGTAATCGTCTTTCGAATCGTAGCGCTCTCGATATTCCTGAAAGCTCATCGGCGCATCCACACCCCGGTTCTGACGATTCCACACGCGCTCATACGCATCGGGCAGGTCGTCGAAGTTCGTCTGGAACCGGTCCAGGATGTAAAACGCGCCTCCCGGACGAAGCAATTTGAACACTTTTTCATAGACAGCGCGTTTGCTCTCGTGCGGGATCTCGTGCAGGGCCTGGCTGCTGAATACCGCCGCATAAGGCGCATGGGGAAACTCGACCGCCCCCAGACGGTTCATATCGCCCGGAAGCGGATGATATCTGTCCCCATAAGCGTGCAAGCGCTCTGAAGCGAGTTTCAGCATCTCCTCCGAGCTATCGAGGCATACTATACTTGCATGGGGAATGCGCTCGAAAATAATCGCTTCCACCTGCCCCGAACCGGAACCCATATCCAGCATCCAGCCATCATCCGGCCCCACACTTTCGAGAAGGGTGATCAACAAATCGAGTTGATTCGCCCGGTCGGGGTTGTCCCGCGCCGCGTTCACCGCATCCCAGTTTTGGGCGAAACTCCCCTCCCCCCAGGCGTCTGTCGTCATCAAGCCGCCCTGCACGCGCTCATCAAGGCGCCTGCATCGGGCGCCGCCTCGAACCCCAGGACGGCTTCCACGCCGGAATCGACTTTACTCTCGGGCAGAACGCGGCGTGCGTTCCCCCGGAACTTGGCCTCCACGTCCGTCCATTCCATCGGATTTTCGGGATTCCCCCAGTTGACGGGTTCATCCCGCTCCAGGACGCGTCCGTCTTTGAGCGTCATCCTCACGCCGCCGTGCAGGTATTGGGGAAAGCGATCCGAATCCACACCCGAGCACCTCACCTTCCCGGCCAGTTCGAGCACCTGCGCGTCGCCCAGATGTTCTTCCTCGAAATCATCGAGCGTTGCGCGGCCCTTCACCACGTTGACCGCCAGGCAAAAGGGGAGGCTGAAAAGGGCCGCATACTGCGTGTTGGGCTTTCGCTTATGCTCGATGGGCTCGCACACGATGTGGAGGATAGGCTCCGGCGTAATCGTCTCGATTTCATCGATTTCATTTAGGGAAATTTCCGCCTCACTCACCAGATTCTTCGCCGCATCCATCGCCGCGTGATTGAAATGGCAGCAAGGATAGGGTTTGAACGAAATCCGCAGCGTCTCCCATCGCTCACCGAGTCCGCCCGACAGGATTTCCGCGTCGTAAGAGGGATCACTCAAGTGCGTGGCGTAGAGGCCGAACCTGCCTTCCAGGACCTTCCGGGGGCCCATAAACCCGTGGCCCGCCATCTGCGCGGCGGTGACGCCCGCATGGGAAGCCCAGCCCGGGTGAAAGCGCTTGACCCAGCTTCCATCGTCGAGAAACTCCTGAATCCCCGCCGCCTGACTCCCGCACACGCCGAAAGCGTTGGCGATGGTTTCCGGCGAGTGGTTCATCAGACGCCCCATGATGGCCGCTGCGCCAAAGGCGCCGCATATCGGCGTGGCGTGATAGCCCTCGGCGTGAAACTTCCCCGGCACTGCGCCTCCGATTCTGGCGATCACTTCATAACCCGCCACCATGGCAGCCAGAATCTCCCGGCCGCTTGCGCCCACCGCCTCGCCCGCAGCCAGCGCTGTGGGCACCACGCAGGCGCTCATGTGGGTGATGGAATCCGTATGCGTGTCGTCGAAATCAAGACCATGCACGTAACTGCCGTTGACCATGGCGGTGTGCGCGACGGGCAGCTTGTCCCCGTAGCGCCAGACGCTGGCCTGAGGCGTTCCGCCCCAATCGCGCGCCGTTTTCGTCACCGCGTCGGCGTATGGCTCCCGCGTTGCGGCGAGTCCTATCCCCAGGGCGTCTAATAGATGTAGTTTCGCCTTCTCGACAACCTGCCCTGGAATGTCCTCGTAAGATAAACCGGCGGCGAAGCGCGCCAGCTTGTCGCTCATCGTTTCCATGTTCGTCTCCTGAGCTTATGTTCGGCCCGGCTCTATGCAAGATGCGCCACTAGTGCACCCATCGTTTCCGTATCATCGAGGCCTGAGGCGGCCTCTATCAACATGTCCTGTTCATCAGGCGGAATTACGCCGCCCGTAATCTGTCTGAATTTCCCGGCCACCATGTCGAAATCCATCGGGTTCTGGGGTGAACCCTTGGGACCGGCGACATGGCTCTTGAGTTCGCGGCCATCACGAGTGCGAATCGCCACCTTGGCGGGAAAAGTTTTTGGATAGAGTTGCTCGATTTCAGGGTCCACAGTGAAGCGCGCCCGCCGCGCGAGACCTACCAACTCGGGGTCGGCGATGCGCTCAGGCGTGAACTGGCCGGGTCCCGCCTCCCCGTCAGTGAGCGCGACCGCGGCGCAATACTCGATGTTCATCTGCGCGCGGAGTGAACTCACCGGCTCATAACGCCAGGAACACTGCTGTTTCACTACGCTGTGGTTCATGATCTCCATTTCCTGCACGTCATCGGGAGCGACGCCGTGCTCCCTTCGCAGGGCGAGAACGGCGTCGATTGTCGAGTGGGTGCTTCCGCAGCAGCAATAGGGCTTGAACGAGACACCTTCCGCCTCCCAATGCGCGCCCAGATCCCTCGTCAGCGGCTCAGGGTCCCCGCAACCGCTGAACACCCGAATGAACCCGCCGTCTTCGTACTCGAAAATCTCCTTGGGCCCCGTATAGCCACCCTGAGCCAGAGAAGCGGCCATGAGGCCGCTTTGGGCCGCACGTCCCGCGTGAAAGCGCTTGGTCTCGGAACCATCGCACTGAAAGGCCCAGGTCCCCGCCCCCTGGGTTCCCGCGAGGCCTAAGGCATTGGCCGTTTGCTCGGGGTTCAAGCCCATCAGATGCGCAGCGGCGGCGGCGGCTCCAAAGGGTCCGCACAAGCCCGTGAGATGAAACCCCCGCCTGCGCACCTCCAGGCAGTCTGCGGCGATGCTCGCGCGGATCATCGTTTCATAGCCCACGGCGCAGGCCGTCATGAACATTCTGCCACTTGCGCCCAACTTCTCGGCAAGTGGATACGCGGCGGCGAAGACCACTGCACCCGGGTGGAGCTTCGCGCCGCTGTGGTAATCATCGAGTTCGAACGCATGCATCCAGGTGCCCAGACAAAGCGCAACAGGTCCCACCGGTCCACGCCAGGCGCTCCTCCACAAGGTGGCTTCCTCGCTTCCGCCTTGTTCCTGGACGAAGCGAGACAGGATTCGCCCTGATTCAGTGGTCGTACCGTATAGGCCGCAACCGAGGGCGTCCAGGAAATACTTGGCGATACAGGCGCGCAGGTTCTCGGATAAATCGCTATAGGAAGTTTCACTGATAAATCGCGCGAGTTCGCGCGTGTGGCCGTTCATCGTCACCTCACTGCCTGGGCAGATATTCTACTTCTATGGCGTGATACGCGTCGTAATCCAGGAGTTCGTAGAGTTCCTTGCGCGTCATCATGTTGTCCAGATAATCCGCCATTGTGCCCTTGGTCTTGAGTTCGTCGAGCAGCAATTCACCCGCTTTGAGCATCGCGCGCAAGATGCTCACCGGAAACAGTACGAGTTTATAGCCCATCTCCTCGAAATCGGTTTTGGAGATATGGGGCGTCTTGCCGAACTCCGTCATGTTGGCGAGCAGAGGCCCCGGACAGCGCTCGGCGTACTCGATGAACTCATCGCGCGTCTCAAGTGCTTCGATGAAGATAACGTCCGCCCCGGCGTCGAGCGCCGCATTGCCGCGTTCGACGGCCTCACCCATGCCGTGGATGTATTTGGCGTCGATTCGCGCCATAATGGCGAAATCCGGGTCTGTACGATGCGCCACCGCGGCGCGGATTTTTCCGATAAACTCATCGCGGCTCACCACTTGTTTTCCGTCCAGATGACCACATCGCTTCGGCAGCACCTGATCTTCTATCTGAATGCATGCAACGCCCGCCCTTTCGAAATCCCGCACTGTGCGCACGACGTTTACCGCGTTGCCGTAACCGGTATCCACATCCACCACAAGCGGGATTTCCACGGCGTCCGCAACATATCTCGCATTCATGAGCACCTCGCTAAAAGACGCCAGGCCGTTATCGGGCAGTCCCGCGAGAGCGTTCACCACGCCCGCCCCAGACATGTAGACGGCCTCGAATCCCCTGGAGGCAATGAGCCTGGCCGTCAGCGCATCGTGCGCTCCGGGGATGATCGTCGTCCCCGGTCGTTCAAGAATTTTTCTGAATTTTTTTCGTACCGAATCGGCCATGCGCCTTTCCTTCCCGGCAAAATCAATGGGTTGAAGCGAAGGTCACCTTTTCGCCAAACCGCATCTTCTCCTTGATATAAAAGAACTTATCCGCCGCCCCCGCCTCAACGCAACCACCCTTGATTCTTTCATATCATCCGGCGGGATCGCCATAGCCCAAAGCCGATTTTTCCTTGACAAACAACCGAAGTGAAGTGGCATAATTTCATGTGGCGCGTGGGTTCGATCTTGGAGAGTATTGTGATGACGGATGAAAACGAAGACTTGAGTTTCGACGGAAAATATGAAGAAGAATCCAAGGTCAACTCCGACCTCAAGCGCGCCCTGGATCTTTTGGGCCAGGGTGGTGCTGCCCATGCGAAAGGAAACCTCGACAAGGCCATCGAATTGTACAGGGACTCCATCGCCTACTACCCCACAGCGGACGCACATACCTATCTGGGCTGGATGTACAGCAAGCAGGGCCGCCTCGAGGAAGCCATCGAGGAGTGCCACATGGCCATCGAGGTCGACGATGAGTTCGGTAACCCCTACAACGATATCGGCTGTTATCTCATGCAATTGGGCGAACTCGACGAAGCGGCTAATTGGCTCGAGAAAGCGAAGGCAGCGCCGAGATACGAGCCGCGCCATTTCCCCTATATGAACCTGGGGCGCATTTACCTTCAGAAAAAAGAGTACGGCAAGGCGCAAGGCGAGATTTACGAGGCCATCAGGCGCGCCCCCGAAGTGGAGGGTCTAAAAAAGAATTTTCTGGAGTTGGTGTCGATGCTCAACTAGCAATTCATTATGAAAAAAGCCGGCCGCAAGGGCCGGCTTTTTCTTTTTCTCGCTTAGGGCCTAGCCGGGAATCTTGTCCCTCGTATCCTCTTCCATCCACTCGTTTTCCACGTAAATCGTCTTGGCGGCGTCGCGGTTGGGACAATTGCCATAAGTAAAGACGAGTTCGGCGTCCTCTGTCTCGCTCGGGTTGTAGAGGCCGTGAATCTCGCCCGCTGCGCAATAGACGAAAGTGCCCGAGGGCACCGTATGTTCTTCCCTGTCCTCTCCCATCCAGACGATGATCGGGCCTTTGACGATGTAGAACGTCGCGTCGCACACGTGGTAGTGCCTCTGGTTGCGGCCCTTGGGAGGAATGATGGTGCGTCCCATCGTTATGGTCTGGGTGCCGGTGGCATTGCTGTCCACGCCCCATGCGATGATGAGGGGCGGCTCGTACTTCTTGTCCACGCCGATGGCCGTGGAATCGATGAGACACCAGCGCTGTTTGGTAGGTGCTGATATGGCTGACATGGGTGCTCCTTTTGATTGGAAACGATATGGAAATTCCCGTTCTCTCGAAGGTGGCCTAATCTAGTCGTTCGCTTCACAGAGCGCAAGGGCGCAGCGGATGAGGATGAGTCTTCACCCTTCCAGAAACAACTGAACCTCGCTCAACAGCTCCATCCTGCGCTTTTCCAGTTCCATGAAATGCGTACCGTCGTTTATGATGACGTAGCGCTTGCCCCGGCTGTTGCAGAGGGCTCTGTACAGCCCCCAGGCTTCAGGGTCAGCCGAGGCGCCGTCCTGATCACCCCGGATGAGCAGCACGGGACACGTTATCTTGCCCGCGTCATAGAGGGGTATGTTCCTCGCCCTATCGTATAGATCCGCCAGAGAGCCGTTCGCCAGCCGGAACGCGGGCGTCTTGCGCCTGGCGCCTTGCGTGTCGTAGCGAAGCAGTTCGCGAAAATACGTCTTGAACACCCTGGGTTCTCGCCATTTATGGTGGGCGTCTCCCGGTATGTGGCCCCACCAGCGATGGTGCACGTCTTTTTCCGTGCACCACGACCACGCGCCTCTTCTCGCGTCGAATTCTCCGGGCTTTTTGGGGTCTTCCATCTGCTTCGCGCGGGCGGGATTATCATAGGCGTAATAAGGGGCATACAGAACGAGCTTATTCACCCGTTTCATATTGTCGGCCGCATATGCCGGGCTCGTCGTCGTTCCCCAGGAACGGCCCAGAATGCTGAGTTTATTCACGCCTCGCTGCTCACAGATGAAATCGACCGCCGCCTTGATGTCCCTTACGGCCACATTCCCCGGTACCGCGGGAGGCTTGCCCCTGGGGCTGGTGAGCATCTCCTGCGGCCAGGTCGATTCGCCAAAACCCCGAATCGAAAGCGCGAAGACGTCGAACCCGCGCGAGGCGATGTAATCCATCCATGAATAGCCGGGGACCGGGAGATCATAGGCTACGGGACCGGGCGCCATCCGTCCGTGCACGATGAGGAGCGTGGCCTGATCCTCGAATTTCTTCTTGCCCCTGGGGCGTTTTTCTCTCACGTGCAGCGTAATGCCGGGATCGAGCGAATCGATGTAGTGGTCGATTCGCTCGATTCCCTTCAGAGCCACATTCTTTCGCGGTGAAGCGCTCAAATCCTGATTACCCTAATTTTTCAAGTGTGAATAATCCTGGTCATACGCGGGCGGCAGCGCGCCTCCCTGCCCCTGAATGACGTGCAGCTTACCCCACCCCCGGCCTGAATTGCGAAACCCGCGCTGTACGCCCGCCGGCGCCCAGCACATGTCCCACGGCCCGAGGACCTCTTGATGCGAATCTCCCCTCTCATCCGTCCAGAACACCGTCCAGTCGCTCTCAAGAGGAATGAAGGCTTCTTCAAGATCGGGGTGATCATGCAGCGGAGCGCCGGAACCCACCCGGTTCTCGTTGATGACGAAGGAGAATTCTCCCTCAGACAAAGACGGAGGCGGACCCACGCCCTCGAGCTCACCGCCCACGTGGCCTATATAGCGGCGAATCCCCCGCACTCCTTCTGGAAGAGAGGATTCATGATAAACCTGGAAATTCTTAGGACACTCATCATAACGAACCACCTGGGAGAGGGGATCGACGTAAGGGGCGCCCTCGACTTCCGCCGCCTCCACTTCTCCCTGGAATACGGGCGGCTCGTACGCGCCGCGCCCGTGAATGTAGTAGAGGAATCCATCGTCATCGCCTGTGTTCCTGTAGCCGCGCATCACACCTGGCGGCATCCGGATGGCGTCATGACGTTCGAGTTCAACTGTCTTGATTTCCCCATCGCGCGCGTCGACCCAGAAGACTTCGAACGCACCCTCCCACACCATGAAAACCTCCTCGAACCCGTGGCTGTGTAGTGGAGCGCCGTTTCCGGGAGGCGCCATCACGATTCCGTTGGCGAATTCCCAGCCGGGGAGCGCCGCTCTCGGCTCTATATCGCGAGGTCCCCCGATATAGCGATAAACCGCCCGGTGATGCCCCTCCTCGCGGGCGTCGGGCGATGAATCCCAGTCGGGCATGATCTCGGCGAAACGGACAATCGTGGTGGGGACGGCTCTGGAAGTATGTTTCGTCATCTTCAGCACCTCGCCGGTTATAAGGTCATGGAAGCGTCGCGTTTCGATACACGCCTTCCGCCTCATACGCCTCATCGAGCAGGACGACGGGATGCACCACCCGAAGGTCCATGTCCCGCTCGCGGGCGCCGAACGCGATTTGAATCTGACAACCAGGGTTCCCCGTGCAGACCACGGGGGCTTCAGAATCTTTCACGTGCCCCATCTTCCTCTCGAGAAGGCGCATGGAAATCTCCGTCTGGGTGAGATTGTAGCTGCCTGCGGAGCCGCAGCACCAATCGCTCTCCTCGAGGGGCACCGTCTCGACATTGCGGATCGCGGCAAGAACCTCGAGCGGCTCCTTGCGGACCTTGAGCGCGTGAAACAGATGACAGGGGTGGTGATACGCGATTTTCCGGGACGAAGGGTGTGCCGCTTCCCGGACCCCGATTCTGGAGAGAAACACGGTGACGTCCATCGCCTTGTCGCTGAACGCCTCGGCGCGGCTTGCGTAGACGGGATCCTCAGCGAGTAAATCCTTGTATTCGTGCAGCATGGCCCCGCAGCCGGAGACGGCCAGGATGACGGCGTCGAACGCACCTGCGTCGATGGCGTCTATGTTCTCGCGCGCCAGGATTCTCGCCGCCTCCCTGTCCCCGGCATGAGCCTGCAGCGCGCCGCAGCAGGTCTGCGAAGCGGGAAACACCACGCGCACTCCGTTCGCCGCCAACGCGCGTATGGCGGCCCGGTTCACGTCGCCGAACAAGGTGGATTGAATACAACCGCCGAAGAAGGCGACGCGGTATTTTTCCTCCCCGATGGGCGCAACTTCGGGGGGGAGAGCCCTCATCGAGGATACGGGCGGAGCTTGGGGCATCATGGGTTCGAGTTCGGCCAGTTTTCTGGGCAAAAGACCCAGGCCTCTCACCACGCTTTTCAAAAACGTGGTCTGATAAAGCCGGGTGGCCACGCCCGCCAGGTTGAGCAGCGTCCTGTTCGGCAAAAGCCAGCGAAAGAGGAATCTTCTGAAAATCCGCACCGACAAGGGACGTTTTCTTATCTTTTCGAGTCCTTCGCGCGCCGCTTCTATCAATGAGCCATAAGGCACGCCGGATGGGCACGCCGTCTCACATGCGCGGCAGTCCAGGCAGCGATCGAGGTGTTTTATCACCGTCTCGTTGGGAGCCATCTCGCCGTCCGTCACCATGCGCATGAGGTAGATTCTCCCGCGCGGGGAGTCCATCTCGTTGCCGAGCAGCGTGAAAGTGGGGCAACTCGTGCCGCAGAACCCACAGTGGATGCAACGCTGAATCATCTCCCTGTCGGGAGCGTCCGGTCCGACGAAGGGGTTTTCGTATTCGGGAAAAACCTGCGCGAAATCTACTTTTTGATCCGTAGCCACTTAGGGCTTTCCTCCTACAGCCGGCCCACGAAGCGGCCGGGGCTCAAAGTTCCCTCCGGGTCATAAGTTTTCTTGATGTTGCGCATTACCTGCAGCGCCGCGGATTCGAGCGCGTCCTCACCCCACACGGATACCTGTTCTTTAAGTGAATTCGGCCCCGAATCCAGGCGCAGGTGAATTGAACGAGCTTGCGCCTCATCTCTCCCCTCCCTGCAAAGTGAAGAGAAAACACGCCACGCCTCGAACGGAGAAGACTCCTCATCCTCGGGCGCAAGCCAGCAGCGCAGCACGCCGCTTCCCGCGTGCGCCGAAATCGCGAAGTCGTAACTCCCCGCCTCGGCGGCTCGTCTCGTCGCCTCCGCGAAGCGGGGCAGCTGATCGAGACGACCCGAGGCCCTGAAAGCGAGCGTCTCGGGACCGGAGAAATCCTCTCCCGGCGGATCGGCCAAGGCGGGGCCCAATCGAGCGGTTTGCTCATCATCGAGGCGCAAGATATCGTCTCCGCTCTCTGTTTTAAGGATTTCCTCGAAGCGGGCCAACTGATCGTTGAGCCCTTCTTCAAAATCCCCGAAAGAAGCCACAAGGCTCACGGGGCCGGGCAAGGCGATGCCGTCGTCTGACGCCAGCGAGGCGATGCGCGCATCATCCAACACTTCCGCCCAAACGGGCATAAGAGGTGAGGCCATCAGCGCCCTCGCGGCTTTGAACGCAGTGTCTGTGGATGGAAAAGAAGCCGCCAGCGCTCCAATGTGCTCAGGGGCCTTATACAGGCGAATCGCCAACTCGGTGACGACGGCCAGCGTCCCCCAACTGCCCGACAAAAGGCGGTTCATGTCGTAGCCGGTAACGTTTTTCACCACCAGCGCGCCATAGGTGTGTGTCTCGCCGTCGGCCAGGGCCACCTTCATGCGCATCACGCGGTCTCGCGCCTTGCCCCAGCGCACCCGCATGGGGCCCGAGCGATCCGCGATGATGGTTCCCCCTACCGTGGAAGCTCCCGGATTTGGGGGGTCGAGACCCGCCGTCTGGCCCTCTGCGTTCGTTAATTTATCGAGGTCCTCGACGCTCATTCCCGCTTCGACAACGGCGGTGAGGTCGTCTTTCAAAAACTCCACCGCCTTCGACATGCGCTCTAAAGAGAGGGCTACGTCGTATTTCTCGGGCGCATAGCCCGTTCCACGACTCGTGCCTCCTCCCCAGGGGAATACGGCCAGGCCCGCTTCATTCGCGCGCGCGAGAACGCGGCATAAGGCTTCATGATCGGCAGGACTCACCACCACCGAGGGTGTCTGGCCTCCGAGTTTGAACGACTCCGCCCTCTCATCCGACAACAAGACGGAATCGCCTGAATCTGCTTCTATGGATTGAGCGAACGAATCTAGTTTCAGGGCCATGGTTTCCTACTTCGTCATCCCGCCGCCCATCCGGGCGACGGCGCCGCCGAGAGCAACCGGGAACACGTTTTCCTCATCAGGAATGAGTTTACCGGGGTTCATCAGGCCATCCTCGTCGATGGCGTCGCGCACGCGTTCCATAATCTCGAGCGTGGGTTCATCGAACTGGTCCTTCATCTCCCTGATCTTCTCGATGCCGATGCCGTGCTCGCCGGAGAGAACGCCCCCGGCGCGAATGCAGGCGCGGAGCACTTCTGCTCCGCACTCTATCGCACGCTCTGTCTCTCCTGGCACCCGATCGTCGAACAAGACGTTCGGATGCAGACTCCCGTCGCCGGCATGAAACACGTTTGTGATGCGCAAATTATAGCGCGCGGAGATCTCATCGAACTCCTCGAGCACCTGCGCCAGCTTCGAGCGGGGCACAGTGCCGTCCAGGCAGTAGTAGGTAGGCGCAATCACCCCGAAGGCGCCGAACGCCTTTTTCCGGCCCATCCACAGCCCCTCTCGCTCTTCTTCTGTCTGCGCGATCCGGAACGAGGAGCAGTTGTTCTTCTCGCTGATATCGCGAATAAGGGTTTCGAGCGGTCCGATGGAAGACGGCAGTCCGTCGAGTTCGATTAGCAAGACAGCCTCGGCGTCCCTGGGATAGCCTGCCTGTACCACGGTCTCGACCGCCTCGATAGTGTAGCGATCCATTAACTCCATCGCGGCGGGCACGGCTCCCGCGGCAATAACCTCGCTCACCGTGCGGCAGGCATCCCCCACCTGGGAGAAACAGGCGAGCATCGTGCGCACGCTCTCTGGGTTCGGCGTGAGTCGTACGGTTAGTTCCGTGATGACCGCGAAAGTGCCCTCCGAACCAATGAAGAACCCGCGCAGGTCCAGACCCGGCGTATCCTCCCCGTCGGCGCCCAGATGCGCCACCTCGCCCGTGGGCAGGACGACGGTCATCTCCATGATGTGGTTCGTCGTCATCCCGTATTTCAGGCAATGCGCGCCGCCGGAGTTCTCCGCTGCGTTGCCGCCGATGGTGCAGGCCGCCTGGCTGGAAGGATCGGGCGCGTAATGAAAACCATGCGGCAGCGTTTCGCGGGAGAGATGGAGGTTCACCACCCCCGGTTGCACGCGCGCCAGGCGGTTCACATAGTCGAGTTCCAGAATCTTGTTCATCCGTGTGAAGACAATGAGCACGCCGCCCGGCAAGGGCGTCGCTCCTCCAGAGAGGCCTGTGCCGGCGCCTCTGGCGATCAGGGGCACTCGGTAATCGCGGCAGGTTTCCACGATCTGGCTGACTTCCTCAGTGCTCTCTGGCAATACGACTGCCGACGGAATGCCTTTGTAAATCGTGAGGCCGTCGCAATCATACGTCCTGAGCGCTACCGGATCCGTGTGGATGAATTCCTCCCCCACCACATCGGTTAATTTCTGAATGAATCCAGCGCTATCCACCTCAAAACCCTCGCGGTGCTTCCTGAATGAACAAAAACACATTAGAGTAGCACCATTATACCCATGCTACTGAAAAAAACGAATAGAAAGGTGACTTCTTGGACAAATCCGGCGGCTCCATCCCAGCTTCGGGCCGTTCCACAAGGCGCGGGCGAGCAGGCGGCTTATACTACGGATGGGTGATCGTCGGCGTATCTTTCATTAGTATGGCCTTCCACATGTCGGCCACTTTCTCGTTTTCCCTGTTTCAGGTTCCCCTCATTCAGGAATTCGGCTGGAGCAGAGGTGCCCTGGGAGGCGCATTCGCCACAACCATGAGCCTCTACGCCATCTGCAGCCCCAAGGCGGGCTCCATCCTGGAAAGAAAAGGCCCTAGGACACTGATCCCGTGGGGTTCGGTCTCGATTGGCCTGGGACTCATGTTGGGCTTTTTCATCTCATCTCTTTGGCATGTGTATGTGTTCATCGGCGTCATGATCGGCGTGGGGATCGCGATGAGCGGTTTCGTAACGCACGGCGCGCTTCTGCCGCGGTGGTTCTTCAGAAATCGTGGACTGGCGGCGGGCATCGCCCTCTCGGGCATCGGCATCGGCTCATTCATTCTGATGCCCACCATCGAAAGACTCATCGCCTACTTCGGCTGGCGCTACGCCTACCTGATTTTCGGCGCCTCGATACTTCTCATCATCCTTCCGCTCAAATTGCTCCTGCTCAGAAATCATCCCTCAGACGTCGGGCAGAACATCGACGGCGCATCGGACGAAGAAGCCGCCGGGTTTCCAAAACCACTTGCCACCCATTCCCAGAAAGTAGGAGGAGTATTCCGACAGGTAATGCGGGAGAAGAATTTCTGGGCATTGCTGATCCTTGTTTTTGTCATCGGCCTGAACAACAACTCCATCTGGAGCCAGCTTCAGATATTCTTCGTCGACGCGAAATTCAGCACCGCATTCGGCGCTTTCGTTTTTGGGTTCACGGGCGCCATCCGGATTCTGGGGAGCGTGGTCATGGGTTGGGCAGGTGATCGCATATCGCACAAAAGGGCCCAGGCCATCGCCCTTTTCCTGTCTGGACTTGGCGTCCTCATCTTGCTTTCCGTGCCGCATATGGGCAACGGCGTCGTCTTCGCCTTTTTGTTCGCCGCCTTCTACGGGTTCGGCGTCGGCGGCATGTCGACGTCCTATGCGGCCATGTGCGCGGACGCCTACGGCGGACGCTCGTTCGGCGTCATCATCGGGTTGCTGGAAATCTTCTTCGGCCTCGGGGGATTCATCGGCCCCCCGATGGCGGGCTTCATGTTCGACTACACGGGAAGCTATGTTCTGCCCTTCTGCATCGTGGTCATTTTCCAGGCGGTTGCGCTCCTTGTCTGTCATTTCGTCTTCAGCACCGAGAAATAGAACGTTATGAGAGGAGGAAAAACCACCCGCCCCTGGATTTATTACGGGTGGGTAATCGTCGGCACGTCCTTCACTGCCATGGCGTTTCATCAAACGGCGCGTTTTTCTTTTTCCATTTTTCAAGTTCCCCTGATTCAGGAGTTCGGCTGGGGACGCGGCGCCCTGGGCGGGGCATACGCCCTGATGCTGGGCAGCTACGCGTTGGTCAGTCCCTTCACGGGTAACTTGTTCGACAAAAAAGGCGCGCGCGCCGTCATGCCTTGGGGGTCTGTTCTCGTCGGTGTCGGCTTCACGCTGGCCTATTTCATCAGCGAACTCTGGCACGTCTACCTCGTTCCCTGCCTGTTCGTGGGTCTCGGGATGGCGCTGAGCGGCTTTGCGATGCACAGTGCTCTCATGCCGCAGTGGTTTCAGAAAAAACGGGGTCTCGCCACGGGGCTTGCCCTATCAGGCAGCGGGACGGGAATACTGCTTTTCATACCGCTCATCGAATGGTTGATCTCCACGAAAGGCTGGCGCCTGACCTATCTGATTTTCGGCTTGGCCGTACTTTTCATCGTCGTCCCCATTACGGCGCTATTACTTCGAAGAGGGCCCGAGGATGTGGACCAATACATCGACGGGGAATCCGAACCTCCCGCCCATTCAGCAACCAAATCAAGCGAAAAATCGCACAGCCCTCCCTTATTTCAAGTGTTTCGCCAGGTTTGCAAGCAGAAAAATTTCTGGACGCTCCTCATCGTCGTCTTCTTCATGGGGTTGAACAACAACTCTATATTGAGCCAACTCCAGTTGTATCTGGTCGACGCCGAATACAGCACGGCTCTGGCGGCTTTTTTCTTCGGAATGCTGGGCGCGATCCGGATGCTCGCCACGTTTTCCATGGGGTGGCTCAGCGATTTCATCGGCAGGAAGCGCGCACAGGGACTCTCCTCTTTCATAACGGTCTGCGGAATAGTGATACTGCTCTCCATCCCCCATGTGTCGTCGAAAATCTTGATGGGCTGGGTCTTTATTTTCGTCTACGGTATGGGCCTCGGGGGAATGAGCGTATGCTACTCCTCCATGTCCGCGGATGCGTTCAAGGGTCCCTCGTTCGGCGCCACTATCGGATTGCTCGAAATTTTCTTTGGTCTCGGCGGATTCATCGGCCCCCCGCTGGCGGGTTACTTGTTCGACTATACGGGGAGCTACATGATTCCCTTCGTCGGGATAGCGATCGGTCTGGTGTGCTGCATCTTCATGAGCTTGTTCGTCTATGAAACGCCCCGAGGGACCTCTTGAGCTCGGCGGGCGTCAAAAGGGCCGGCTCAAAACCTCGAGCACTCTGGTAGCCTTCGCCCTGTCGCCCTCGATACGGAGGCGACCCGCTCTTTCCTTATGCTCCAGGCTCGCCCGGCCCGTGGTGAGCAGAACCAGGTCGCTCCCGCAGCATACGACGCGCGCGTCGCAATACCCATCATCGGACAACAAAATTTCTGATTTCCCCTCTTGGATGCGGAGCGCCCATTTGCGTTCGGGTTCGTTTGTTTCAAAGCAGATGATTCCGCTGAAATCCTTATCCCCCCGCGCACCGAAGAAGATGGGGAAACGCTCGAGGAGACAATCCACCGCAACGGGCAGGGACGGAGCATGCAAATCGCCATCGGGCTGATTCCGAATATCCCAGTCGTGGAGAATCAGTTCATAGAGCCTTTGCCCGGGAAACGTACGAATCGGGCATGGGGCGAGCCAGTGCCAGGCTTGTTTGTCAAGATTATCAGGCTGAACCCCCTCAAAGACTTCCTGCAGCCCCCAGACGGCTTCGCCAAAAGCGTCTATGCGCTCTTCGTCCGAGAGCGCAACGAGTTCATCCCCCACTTTTTTTCGGTACGACCAGAACGATTCCATATCCGCCGCGCCGAATGGCATCTCCAGGCGTCCGGCGGCGCCTGCGGGGATAACGTGCGCATAAAAACGCGCGCCCAGCGTCATGTGCGCCACCACGTCGGCCACAGACCAGCCCGGACAAAAGATGGACGCGCGCCACCCTTGCTCGCTCAAGCCTCGCAATATCCCGATGAACCTGTGGTTTTCTTGTTCCACCCAGGTTACGACACGAGCAAAAAAATCAGCCATCACGAAATTCCGCCCTCACACTCGGAGACGTGAGACACCAAGCCCCCCGCTCACAAGCGCGGCGATGAAAAATCTCTTCGGGAGACACCAGCCCTCGGAATAAAACGAAGTGCACCTGAAGCGAGCCATCAGGAGCATGTAATTCGCATCGGCATCAGACGGGCATCGCCACTTTGAGCTCGTCAGAGATCTGCTCCACCTGCTTCCACACGCCATCATCCACCGGGATTCCTTCCCGCAGCCTTCTTTCCTTTTCCCTGAAGCTGCGTTCCCCCGGCACACGAATCTCCTCCACGCCGGGAGCCTTGCGCGTGTTCTTGACCTCGGCGACGTGGTAATCGACCATCTCCCTGAACACTTTCGGATCCCCAAATGCGGAAGGGTCGATGGCAATGAACAAATCCCCCTTGTCGTAATGTCCCTCTTGCACCGACTGGCTGAGAGGCTTGCCGACCTTGGCTCCGAGCAAAGGCCCCGCCAGAAGACCGATCAACAGGCAAAGGCCATAGCCTTTGTGCCCCCCGAAAGGGGCAACCGCGCCCGCAGCCGCCGTTTTGGCATCCGTCGTCGGTTCGCCATCCGGCCCCACCGCCACGCCTTCCGGAATAGGGTCTCCCGTGACGCTCGCCTTCAAGATCATCCCATAGGGAATGGCGCTCGTCGCAAAGTCGAGGAGTACGGGTTCGTCCCCGCCCTTTGGAACGGCTATTGAAAATGGGTTCGTGCCCATAAGGCGCTCCACGCCCCCGAATGGATGCACGAGCGGCTGCGTGACGCCAGCGACAATCCCCACGCAGCCGGCCCGGGCGATGCGTTCAGCGTAATAGCCCGTCATGCAGATATGGTCGCTGTTCACGACGCCCACGGCGCAGGAACCGGCCTTTTCCGCCTTTCTGGCAGCAATGCTCGCGCCATAGGTCGCGCCCACGGGCCCCATGGCGCGGTCGCCTTCCACCAGCGCGGACCCCTCCCTCTCGTGCACGACGTGGGGTCTGGCATTGGCGTTAATCATCCCGCTCTGGATTCTCCGGATCATGTTCGGCAGGCGAATGAGGCCGTGTGTGGAATACCCCCTGAGATCGGCTTCTATCAATACGTCGGCCGTCGCCATCGATTGTTCGTACGAACACCCCGCGGCCGTCAGGATGCGCTCCATCAAATCGCGCAGAGCGTCTGCGTTGACGATGCGCTCTTTATCTAGACTCATGTGCGAAAAAACCTTTCCGTTTCTAAAGATCGGGGTTGGGAGCGGAAACGCTCGGCTTGGTGACATGCATCATCCAGCAATAAATTTCTATCCGATTGCCGTCAGGGTCTAAAAAGTAGAAAGCATGGCTCCCGCTACCGCCGATAAACCCGTTCTCATCCAACCCTTCATGCGCATGAACATAGGGACCCGAGACGAACTCCACGCCACAGGATTTCACGTGTTCCTGGGCGAGAAGCCAATTTTCTCGGTCATCAACCTCAAAAGCGATATGGTGTAATCCGACATCCGTTCGATGCTCGGAGTCGGTCTTCGTCAACCCGGCTTTCACGGCGTCTTCTGGCAACTCAAATAGAACCAGGGTGTGGTGTTTCTCCGCGCAGCGCATGAAACAGATCGGGCGAAAAAAATCCGGAGGACCCCATTTGCCAGTCAGCTTCAACCCCACCACCTCACGATAGAACTTGATGGAGCGTTCAACATCACTCACGTGGATTCCCATGTGACCAAGCCGTGCGACATTACAACCCATTCCTATCCCTCCAAGAACGTATGCAGAGCAGAATTAATTCGTTTGCCTAAAATGGTGCGGCATCATAACATGCGCGGGCGCGGTTCGCGCGTGCGGGTCCATGTTTGTACTTCAGCCGCTTTACCTGAATGAAAGGACATTCGAATGTCGAAAAAAACGAGCTTTACCGCCCTGGTACTTGCCGGCGGAATACTCTTCTCTGTCGTTTTCCTGCTTTCATCCGCGAATAGCCAAAAAGAGAAACTCTCCGCAATAGCACTCGCATCGAACGAAGCCAAACCAAAAGCAGCGCCCGCCCCCACCCTCGTGGCGCAAAGCATCGAAAAGAAGCAAATCGAGAAAATTATCCGAGAATATCTAATCGAAAACCCCGAAGTGCTTGAGGAGGCCTTACAAGCCTTGCAGGTCAAACGACAAGCAAGGAGGCTGGCCGCGGCTCAGACCTCTATCCGAAAATACAGGAAACAAATCTATGAGGACCCCGCAGATACCGTGGGCGGGAACCCCAAAGGGGACGTTACGATTGTGGAGTTTTTCGATTACCGATGTGGTTTTTGCAAGAGGGTAGCTCCGGTCGTGGACGATGCGCTCGCTAAAGACAAGAAAATCCGCTTCGTTTACAAGGAATTTCCCGTCCTGGGTCCAAATTCCGTATTGGCGGCCCGGGCGGCGCTCGCCTCACGCGCACAGGGTAAATATATAGTTTTTCACAAGGCTCTCATGAAGGCCAAAATTTCTTATGATGAAGCGAGCATCATGAAAATCGCCACAGCGGTGGGCATCGACACGGCTCGCCTGAAAAAGGACATGCAAGCGCCAGGCATCCAGGCCCAGATAGCCAAGACCCGCGCCCTGGCGCGCTCGCTAGGCATACGCGGCACACCAGCCTTCGTAGTGGGAGAACAACTCTTCCCGGGCGCGCTCAGTTCGGCTCAGCTTGCCCGTATGATTCAAATGGCGAGAAAGAAATAGAAAAGAAAAAAGCCCCGGAGATTCCTCTCCGGGGCTTTCCATCCATCGGCAAACTCAGTCTACCGTCACCGAACCCATCAACATTCTGCGGTAATCCCACCATTTCCATTTCTTGGGGACCATGGTGATTCGCACACGTATTTTCTGCGCGATGGGCGTATTTACGTAATTCGCCCACATATCCGGCCCAAAAAAGTGATCCACCACGCTTTTCAGCCCCTCGTGGTCCTTACCCAACACCTCGGAGACCTGCGCCTCCCCCTCCACGACAACAGCGCGGAAAGGAGCTTCATCATCGTCGATGCAGATGGAAAACGCCGGGTTTCGCCTTAAATTCCTTGCCGAAACGGAATCCTCACCCGTGCTGATGAAAAAACTGGCATCCTCGGGATTGAACAGATACAAAAGCGGAATTACGTGCGGGGAACCATCCGCATTCGTGGTGGCGATTCTCGCCATGTGGGGTTCTTCTAAAAATTCATCCATTTCTGTCGGGCGCTCGGCCATTTTCCATCTCCTCTCGAAAATTCATGACGTTATGAATTATTCCCGATTTATCGCTCCAAAATGATACCGGAGTCATCCTTCACTTCACAATCAGATTCACCAGGCGTCCCGGCACGACAATGTGCTTCACGATCTCTTTATCACCGATGTAGCCAGCCGTGACGGCTTCCGCTTTTTCCTTCAGTTCCTCCTCGGGCGCATCCGGCAGCGCCATGAACGTGCGCCTCGTCTTTCCGTTCACTTGCACGGCGAATTCTTTCTCCTCGGCGGCAATGGCCGATTCATCCACTTGGGGCCACGCCACCCGGAAGATACTGACCTCTCCCCCACTTCCGCCAAGAGCCTGCCAGAGTTCCTCCGCCACGTGAGGCGCCATGGGCGCCATGCAGCGAAGCAGAATCTCGGCCGCCTCGCGCTGCACCGCATTGTCCGCCTCGGCCTCCGAGCGAAGCGACGTGGACAGTTCCATGATGCGCGCCACCGCCGTGTTAAAGGAGAAGGTGTGCTCATAAACTTCCGTCACCGCTTTCAAGGTGGCGTGGGCGTCGCGCCTGAGCTTTCTCCCGGATGCGGTCAACCCGCTCCCGTCTCCGGAATAGGCATCTGTCTCCCTCCAGGCTTCGAGCCGCTCCGCGAACGTAACCCAAAGCCTTTGCAGGAACCTGTGCACGCCTATCAATCCATCATCGCGCCATTCCTTCGAGCGCTCGGGAGGACCGATGAACAGCGTATACAGGCGGCCCGCATCGGCCCCGTATTTTCCCGTGCATTCTTCAATCGAGACTCCGTTCATCTTCGACTTGCTCATCGAGGCCATCTCGGGGAGCACCTTCTTCCCGGCTTCGTAGCCGCTGCCGCTCGGGCCGTCTGCCGTAACGACAAGAGATTCCTCGTCCACGTCCTGATAGGGTACCCAAACTCGGCCGCGCGCATCTGCCACATAGTAGGCCATCCTGCAAACCATTCCCTGGGTGAACAGATTCTCAAAGGGCTCCTCGAAAGAAACAAGCCCCAGATCGTAGAGCACTTTTGTGAAAAACCGCGAGTACAGCAGGTGCATTACGGCATGTTCCGCGCCCCCGATGTACTGCGTCACCGGCAGCCAGTGGTTCACGTTTTCCGACTGGAACACGGCGCTATCGTCGCGCGGGCTGACGTACCGCAGGTAATACCAGGATGAGTCCACAAAAGTGTCCATCGTGTCCGTCTCCCGGCGGGCGGGCCTTCCTGTTTTCGGGCTGATGACGTTCACGAAATCCTCGCTCTGGGCCAGGGGATTCCCCCCTCGGCCCGTGAACTCGACGTCACGCGGGTGCATGACGGGCAGATGATCGTCCGGCACAGGGGTGATGCTGCCGTCTTCTTCATAAATGACGGGTATCGGCACCCCCCAATAACGCTGGCGAGAAATGAGCCAGTCTCTGAGGCGCCAGTTGATTGTCTTGTCCCCGAAACCCTTTTCCGCGAAATAATTGATCATCTTCGGATACGCTTCGCGGTTCGGCTGCCCGTCGAATGGGCCGGAGTTTTCCATGACGCCGTCTTCGATGTATGCCTCCTCCATCGTGTCGCCATTGAGTCCCCCTTCAGGATGCTGGATGACCACCTTGACCGGGATCCCGTATTTTCTCGCAAAAACGAAATCGCGCTGGTCGTGCGCGGGCACACCCATCACGATGCCCGTGCCATATTCCATCAAAGCGTAATCGGCCACGAGCAAGGGTACGCGATCTCCATTGACGGGGTTGATAATGAAATGACCCGTATCGATACCTGTTTTTTCACTGTCTTCGCTCATGCGTTCCGCGGCGCTTTGGGTCTGCATGGCTTCCACGGCCTCACGTATGGAATCCGCGTGGACATTCCCTTCCAGCAACTGATCGATTAGAGGGTGCTCCGGCGCGCAGACCATGAAGGTGACGCCATAGACCGTATCCGGCCTGGTGGTGAAAACCGAGAGCGTCTCGCCGGTCGTTTCGAGTCTGAAATCAATCCGAGCACCTTCGCTGCGCCCCAGCCAGTTTCTTTGTTGCTGCTTTACGTGCTCGGGCCAGCCGACGAGACCATCGAGATCGTCCAGCAGGCGCTGCGCATAATCGGTAATCTTCAGGAACCACTGGCTGAGCCAGCGTTTTTCCACCTTGGCGCCGCTGCGCCAGGCGATGCCGTCGTGAATCTGCTCATTTGCCAGAACCGTGCCATCTACCGGGTCCCAGTTGACGAGGGCCTCGCGCTTATACGCCAAGCCATTTTCGAGCATCTGGAGGAAAATCCACTGTGTCCATTTGTAATAACCCGGATGCGCGGTGGAAATCTCGCGCGGCCAGTCATAAGCGAGACCCGCCATTCGAAGCTGGCGTCTCATGTTGTCGATATTTTTTTTCGTCCACGCGGCGGGATGCGCGCCGGCATTGATGGCGGCGTTCTCCGCGGGCAGCCCCAGGGCATCCCAGCCCATCGGGTGCAAGACCTCGAAGCCGCGCATCTTCCGGTAGCGGCTGATGGCGTCACCCATCGTGTAGTTGCAGGCGTGGCCCATGTGCAGGTCGCCCGATGGGTAGGGAAACATCATCAGGGAATAGTAGGTAGGCTTATCACCGGGATGATCGGAGGTCTCGAATATCTTCTCCTCCGCCCACAGATTCTGCCACTTTTCCTCGTATTTCGATGGACTATATTCGCCGAGCATGAATTTCCTCAATTATTCGGTATATGTCTCTTGAATCTCCATGCAGGCGCTCCGCCTGCTTCAAAATGTTCGCGCTGCTCTAAAGATGCGGCCCCTCCGAGATGGGTACGGCCTCTCCTCTTATCTTCTCTAGGATTTCAGGCGGAATGCGTCTTGGCTTTCCAAGCGCATCGGTTCTCGCATGTAGCGTATAGCCCTTCACAAGTACGCGCCCCTCCTGTTCCACAAGATAATCGATCCGTACGCGGATACCCTCGGGCTCCCTGAACCAGCCGGTGACTTTCACCTCGCCGTCATACCGGGCACCTTCCTTGTACTGACAACGGCTCTCCACCACGGGAAAGAAAACGCCCTGTTCTTCGAGCTGCCCGTAGGGGAATCCGATTTTACGAAAATACTCTGTTCGAAGCTGCTCGAACCATACATAATAGACCGAGTGATGCACCACTCCCATCTGGTCGGTTTCGGCATACCTTACACGGAAATCGATAGACAGAGCCAAGCCGGATAAACCTATGAGCGGTTATGAAAAAAGAAACCAACGAGCGATGTTAAAGTAAATCAAAAGCCCCAAAACATCGACTCCGGTCGTCACAAAAGGCCCCGTCGCCACGGCGGGGTCAACGCGAAACCGATGGAGCACGAGCGGCAGAACCGATGCGAGAAGAGCAGAAAACATCATCACCACACAAATCGCAAGCCCCACGACGAAACCCAGCCACGCGACTGAGGAGAACTGATACGTCGCCAACAATCCCAATAACAGGCCATAACAAACGCCCAGAAGCGACCCGACGGTCACCTCTTTCGAGATAACGCGAAGCCATGATTTGGGATCGATTCGTCCTGTCGCTATACCGCGGACAACGATTGTGGCGCTTTGGGTGCCCACGTTGCCCGCCATTCCGATGATCACCGGCATGAATGCGGCGAGAGCCACTATTTTACTCAATTGGTCTGAGTACTGATGAATCAACTGAGCGGCGAGTATGCCGCCCAGCCAACTGAAAAAGAGCCAGGGCAAACGGATCCACGCAAGGCGCCTTGCGGAAAGCGACGTCACCTCGTCCTGATAGGAGTGCGTCCCCGCCATCTTCAAAATATCCTCGGTCGCTTCCTCTCTGATGACGTCGAGCACGTCATCCACCGTGATGATCCCGACCAGTACATTGTCATCATCCACGACGGGAATAGCCAAAATATTGTAGCGCGAGACGACGCGTGCGACGTGCTCCTGGTCGGCATGTACGTTTTCGCTCCAAACATTGGTAATCATGATTTCAGACAAGGGTTTGGAAGGATCCGCCAGCAAAAGTTGCCGTAGGGTAATCACCCCTCTCAGGCAACCATTGGAGTCTATGACGTACACATAGAAAATGTAGTCAACTTCACTGGCTTTTCGCACCCGGGCGATGGCTTCATCAACCGTGAGTTCCTCTGGAAGAGCCACATATGAATCCGTCATGATGGCGCCTGCTGTTTCCGGCAGATACGCCATCATGTCCTGTATGGCTTCCGTTTCCGGCGCATCTAAGAGCGCAACTATTTCCTGGGAACGCTCCTCGGGCAGGGTTTCGAGAATATATCTCGCGTCGTCGCTGTCCAATTCCTTGATCAGTGGGACGACGTCATCGTTCGGTACCGGCTCGAGGAGTTCCCGTACGATGTGGGAATCCGATTCCGTCAGAATGGAGGCGCGGTGTTCCCGGTTTCGGACGAGGGAAAACGCTTCCTGGCGTTCTTCGGGCAGAAAATGCTGAAAAATCTGCGCCACTTCAGCCGCGTGCATTTTTTCCAGTGCATTGGAGAGGTTGGCATCGGCCTTATGCCTTAAAAGCCGACGCACCATGTCCTCTACGCGAAGAAGTCTCGGATCACGCTCGTTCACCATGGCTGATCCCCAAATTTTCAAGCAAGCAAACACGGTGTCTAAAGGGCGTAGAGTCTATTGAACACCATTGGGAGTGTCAATCATATTGTGTTATGGGCAAACTTAGCATATCTTGTTGATAGATTGTTGTTTACGCAATGGAGATAATCGCTGGCGCAGCTTCGTAATTTTCTGCCCGATTGATTTGGGGAGTAACCTGCCATCGCTAGACTTCATGGTCGCCTCACCGGGCTGAAGCCTAAGCAAATGAAAGTTTTGGAAAGGCTATACCGCCGCAAAATTCCACCCGATCAATTCATTCATTTAGAACTCGGCCGCGAATTAACATATCTATCGTATGAAATATCGCGTCAGATTGGGTTGCTCATCGATCGACTCGGTGTAGTGCGCTACGTGATTATCGGCGATGCGCGTGGAATCGAAATACCGGAACTGGGCCGCGCACGCGCCGGGATGGCCAGACTCAGAGGGCTTCGGTGCGTACACACCCACTTGAACGCCTCTCCGCTATCCCAGGAAGATCTGACGGACATGGCTCTCCTGCGACTCGACGCCATGGGAGTTATAGAAGTCGTGGAAGACGGGAAGGCAGGCCGCTTCCATTTCGCCCACCTTACAACTCGGCCTCCCGATGATAGTGCGCAAGCCAACGGCCACTCGACCTTCGCGGAAAATCGTGCTCCCTGGGAAATCCAGTCGTTCCCTAACCTCGAATCGACCCGGGTCGACATCGAGGCCCTCATTAACTCTCTCGAGAATGAATTCGCACGACTGCAAAAATCATCAATTGATCTCGAAGATGGAGAGCGCGCCTTGCTTGTGCATCTCGATACAGGGCAGAAATCGAACCGCTCTCCCGAGACCGAGTTCGAGGAATTGTCCCTGCTCACACGTGAGGCCGGTTTCATCCCATGCGGACAAATCCTCCAGCGCCGGAAAAAACCGGACCCTCGCTTCGTCATCGGTAAGGGTCGGCTTGCGGAGGTCCTTATGAACTCGATGCAAGTGGGGGCCGAGGTGCTGTTCTTCTCCAATGAGTTGACCCCCTCGCAAATCAAAAACTTATCAGAATTCACCGATCTGAAAATCCTCGACCGGACGCAAATCATTCTCGATATTTTCGCCCAAAGAGCGAAGAGCCGCGTGGGAAAACTTCAGGTGGAACTGGCTTTATTGCGATATACCCTGCCCCGCATCTCCTCTCAACACACAGCCTTGAGTAGACTCACCGGTGGCATTGGCGGCAGGGGACCGGGCGAAACGAAGCTGGAGATTCACCGCCGCCGCGCGTTCGAACGAATTCGAAGGGTGGAGAAAGAACTCGAAAACTTGCAGAAAAAACGCTCTCAAGGCAGGCAACTCCGCCAGCGTCGTGAAGTACCGGTTCTCTCTCTGGTGGGTTATACAAATGCGGGTAAATCGACACTGCTGAACGCCTTAACGAATAGCGAGGTAATTGCCGAGAATCGCCTATTCGCCACCTTGGACACATCGAGCCGTAGACTCAGGCTCCCGCGCGATCAGGAAGTCATCATCACGGATACCGTCGGTTTTATTCACGACCTCCCCCAGGAGTTGATCGGGGCATTCCGCTCGACATTGGAGGAACTGAGTGAGGCGGACCTTCTCCTTCATGTGATCGACGCCTCTTCTCCGCATTGTGAGGACAACCTTCATGCCGTGGAGAAAATCCTTGATGAAATTGGCCTAAAAGACACGCCTCTCATTCGGGTATTCAACAAAATGGACCAGACGGATGACATCCGTCTGGCCAATCTGTGCCGTCGGTTCGACGGCATCGCCGTGAGCGGCATAGCCCCCGAAAGCCTTGTGCCACTGGTGGACGAGGCAGCCCACCGCCTATCGAGCATGGACAAGCAAGATGAGACGCAAGGATACGAACAGATCGCAAACTAATTTCTATTCTGAAATGAAATTTCTTCTTTTACCCGTCATGTTGCTGAGTATCCTGGCTGGGGGTTGTGCTGGAAGCAACTATTCTTCACAAGATGTGTGGGAGAAGACGAAAACCACCGTTCGATCCGCTTACGTAAAGACCCAGCGAGCCGTTACGAATACCTTGATCTCCATCGGAAAATACCAGCGAGACCACGCATACGGACGAGAAGACACCGGAGAAACACGAGCCAAGAACGAAAAAAACAATAGAAACCCTGTTGCCCGCCCCGCCGAAACGCCCCGCAAGAATGATCGCTTTCCTTCCAGAACTCCTGCAGCAATGGAGGAAAACATGAGGCCCGGCCAAGTCCGGCAAACAACCAGGGGAATTACTCGAGATGAAACCTCGAAAGAAATGCCTTTGCCACCACGTACGACAATGACTCTCGAAGAATTGCGTCAACGCATTCTAGAGATCGAACAAGTGCGGATTCGCTCGAAAAATCCCGCTGCAAGGCGCAGACTGGCTGCTGAATTGAAGGAACTGGAGCGAATGCTGCTCACATATCAAAAAGAAGAAAACATTATTGAGGAAATGGCTCAATTACGCCGCCAGCTAAGAAAGCTACAAGGAGATTTGCTCGAGATTCAAGAAACCAATCGCTAGAAAGTCAGTCTATTTCAAAGTATTGCCCGATACGATCACCAGGCATTCTTTGCTCGGCTTCATAAAATGACGTGCGGCTTCTCTGACGGTGTTTATTTCCACCCGTTCAATCTGGCGCTTTGTTTCTTCAAGCGTCTCCCATCCCAATCCATGGACGAATCGGCCCGCCAGGTCGGCCGCTCGGGCAAAAGCCCGCTGATGACTACGAGACAACACACCGACAAGATAAGCCTTCGCCCGCTGAAACGCTTCTTCACCAAGACCCTCTGTGCTTACACGGGTAATTTCTTGCCATATGAGGTCAATAACGAAATTTTCCTTGCCCGCAGGCGTGGCTGCATAAATCGAAATCGGCCCCGGGTCCAGAGACTCGTAAGAGGAAATGCTTATATCGTAGGCAAGGCCTCGCTTTTCTCTCAATTCCAGAAATAGTCCTCCACCCTGACTCCCCAAGGCCGCTGTTATAACGGCAAGCGCATGTCTGGCTGGATCATGAAAAGTCGTTCCCAAAAACGACATATGAATATGGCTTTGCGAGGCCCCATCAATCTGATATGAGCGAAAGCGCTTTCTTGAGAGGCTTCTGGGCGTAGCGGGCTGAAGAACAGGTGTTTTAAGCGGAGCGCTCGCGGCCCAGGGCTTTAGCATTTTAGAGAGATGTTCTTCCAGATACGAAGTGTCGTAATTCCCGGCCGCCGTGATGACAAGTTCCGCAGGCGTTACCCTTTTACGCCATTCCCGCCTCAAAACATTACGGTTGAATGCGGCCATCGTTTTGTTAGTCCCGAGTGGATGACGGCCCAACGGGTGTTTGCCATACAATAGCTGATAGCCCTTGAACCGGCACCATTGCCCCAAATCATCAAGTTCGCTGTCGCGCTCCGCACTTAATTCCGCGCGAGTGAATTCGACATCACCCTCATCAAAAGCGGGCGCAGAAATTACTTCAACGAATCTTTCCATCACCTCGGGTAAAACCGCGCTGAGACCGGAAGCCGTTAGCCCAAACGTATTTCTCCCCGAAAACCCATTGATACTGGCGCCCAAACCCTCGACCTCTTTGGTATGGATAAAAGATGGACAATTCTCCGTCGCCATGGGAGCGGCGGACGTCATCAAGGCGTGCAGTCCGGCCTGGCGGGCGGATTCATTTCTTTGCCCTCCTAGGAATACGGCTCGCATTGAGAAAACCAGCGGGCCGCCATCTGGCAGCATGACCAACCGCCCGCCACCCGGAAGCTTTTTCTCAATCGGCTTGTTCTTGTCACTAGAGCGACTCGCATACTTGGGGGAGCTTCTCTTTCGTGAAACGGTGCGGGTACGACTAGACGCGGCAGATTTTTCCGTTACACTCTGGTTTCCATTCGTGTTATCCCGGTTTCGCTCAAAATGATTTTCGAATCCGTTCCATATCGCATTTCGAATCCTTCGCACCCCGACTCGCGGCGCTTCTCCCTTGGGGAAGAATACGCCCGCTGTTAATCTTGATGATGACAGATACCGCCTCGCCACGTCAGAGACATCATTTGCATCCAGGGCCATCACCTTTTTCATGTACTTCACGTAATAATTCGGGTCTCCAGTGATCAACTCGGAATAGCCCGCCACATGAGCGCGGCCTGTCATTCTCTCTCGCCTGAATTCCAGACCCGTCAGATAATTCATCCGCACTTTATCCAACTCATCCGTGGTGAGCGGCCTGTCCTCAATGATTTGTTTCGCTACCTGAAGAATTTGCTCTATGGCCTTCTCGGCGTTTTCCGGAGCCGTATATCCACCCAGGAAAAACAGCCCCGGCCCGCCGGAAAGATAGACTTCGGCAGAAACATCAAACATCAGCGACGTGTCCATGCAAAGATGTTCATACAAGCGGGAGCTTTCGCCCGCTCCGAGAACGATGCCGAGAACTTCCAGCGCGGGAGCATCCCGGTTCGTCACGGGAGGAATTTCGAAAGCGAGTTCCAGGTGCGCCGTTCCCGAGCGGCCACGCCGAACGACGACCCGCGGACCTGCTTTCAGGGGAGCCGGTCGGGGAACTTTCGGCATTTTCCTGCGCTGCGGTCTTGGCCATTTGGCGAGAAAGCCCTTTTGCCTTCTTCTCAAAATGGATTTTACCCGCGTAACGTCAAATGCTCCGGCAAACACCAGTACGGCGGATGAGGGCGCATAGAATCGCTTGTGATATTTCTTCAACTCTGCCGCGCCTATGTTCTTGAGCGTCTGCCGCGTGCCCAAAATGGCGCGGCCGTAAGGATGCCGGGGGCCGTATGCCTCACGGTAGAGGTGATACTGAAGCAAGTGATCGGGTTGCTCATAAGTGCGATTGAATTCCGAGAGAATAACCTGTCGTTCCTGGCGGACTTCGCTCTCCTCGAATCGCGGCCACCAAAGGGCATCGAGTAATGCTTCGAGACACCCTTCGAATTCATCCGGCATCGATATCAGGTCGTAATGGGTGGTTTCGCTCGTCGTAAAGGCGTTAATGTCTCCGCCGGAAGACTCGGCCAGAGAGGCGAGCTCCCCTACTTCGAGATTCTCCGAACCCTTGAATATCATGTGCTCCAGGAAATGGGAGATGCCCTCGTTCGGGTCCGTTTCCGTAAGACTGCCGACACGAAGCCATGCCTGAACACTCACGGCGGGAGCGGTGGAGTCCGGCAGGAAAAGACAGGTGGGGCCGCTCTTCATCCGGTAGGTGAGAGGTTTTCTATCTTCGGAGAAAACTTCGCTAACGTCGTTTGGAAATTCCTTGAACATTATCGAAACAGGCTCACTCCAGGCCAAGACGACCAACTCGACTTGCCCTCAATCCGAAAGCGGCGAATCCCTTGACTTCTAGTGAGCGGAGCGTATCATCCTCTCCTGGCAAAGTCATTCAGGGATGATGTTGGAAGATTTCGAAGCCTCGCTCTGAACAATTCCAATAGTGACTACCCATAAATCAAAAAGAGGATAATCGTGGAACACATCAAAAGACACGTTTTCGTCTGCATCAATCAACGCCCGCCGACTCACCCGATGGGCTGTTGCCAGAGCAAGGGCAGCATTGAGGTCGCGCAAGCGATCACGGAGGCGATTGGCTCGGATGACGAACTCGCCGCGGATACGGCCATGGCAGGCGCCACTTGTCTGGGTCCGTGCACGATGGGCCCCACCCTGGTCGTCTACCCCGAGGGCGTCTGGTACACGGGCGTAAAGGTGGAGGACGTTCCCGAAGTCATCGAGGAACACCTGAAAAACGGCCGCCCCGTCGAGCGGCTGCGGTTGAGGCTCCCCGGTAATGTCGGAAGCGACGACTAGACCCGCCATGGAGAACAGCCGATGAGCCGAGCGCTGGTGATGCACCCGAAAGACAACGTGGCCACGGTGCTTGAGGATGTCTCCTCAGAGCAGAGCGTGAAAATCGAAGGCGGGGTTGAGACAATCACGCTCTCCGCAACTGAATCCATTCCATTTGGACACAAAATTGCGCTGCGTAAGATCCGCTCGAACGCAAAAGTGCTCAAATACGGCGAAGTCATCGGCACCGCCACACAAGAAATACCCGCAGGCTGTCACGTTCACGTCCATAACATCAAGAGCACAAGAGGCTAGGCATGGCCCGGAAAAAAGCAACTCCCACTTTCTGGGGCTACAGGAGACTTGAAGGTCCTCCGGGTGGCCGGAATCATCTCGCCATCGTCAGCGGAATGGACAATTCCAACCCCATCGTCCGCAGAATCGGTTCGCTGGTGCGAGACGCCACCCCCGTCAACACCTCGTTCGGACGCGCCCTGATGGGCGAGGACGAGACGCAACACTGGCGGGTTATGGGACACACCGCCGCCCACCCGAACGTCGGGGCCGCCATCATCGTGAGCCTCGAACCCAAGAGCGCCAACGCCATCGCGGAAGTAGCCGCAAGAACGTCTCCCTGGATGCCCATAGAAGCCGTGAACATCCAGGAGATTGGAGGCACGCTCAGCACAACCTCGCATGTCGTGGAGCTCGCCACGAAACTTTCCGCCCATCTCGCATCGGCCAAGCGAGTCCGCTGTGAGTTGGGCGAACTCACCATCGGGGCGGAATGCGGAGGCTCGGATACGACCAGCGGCGTCATCTCGAACCCCGTGACGGGCATGGTCGCCGACAGGGTCGTGGAAGCGGGGGGTTCGGTTATCTTTTCCGAAACGCTGGAAATCGTGGGCGCCGAGCATCTTCTCGCCCGCCGTGCCGCGGACAGGAAAACGGCGCGAAAAATCATCGATTCCGCAAAGAGCGCCGTCGATTACGCCGAAAGCATCGGCGTCGACTTCATCGGCTCGAACCCGGCGCCGGATAACATCCGGGGCGGTCTATCGTCCATCGAGGAAAAAAGCCTGGGAGCCATCAAGAAAGCGGGCAGCCACCCCATCGTCGAGGTCGTCGGTGTGGGAGAGCGTCCTTCGAAGAAAGGCACCATCTTCGCCGACGCTCCCTGCGCGGGCGTTGAGAACATTTCCTCTTTGGCGGCCAGCGGAGCGCAGGCGATCGTTTTCTCGACCGGAATCGGCAACCCCATCGGCCATCCCATCTCTCCCACCATCAAGGTGACCGGCAATCCCCGTACCGCGCGGTCGATGGCCGAGAACATCGACGTGGACATCAGCGGCGTCATGGAGGGGACGATGCGAATCGATGAGGCGAGAGATCTGCTCGAAAAAGAACTGATAGCGGTGATGAGCGGTAAACTCACGACATCGGAGCTTCTCGGAGAAACCGAACTCACGGTCAGCAGGGCCGCATTAAGCCTCTAAAATCTCGTTCGCAGCCTACATGGTTGGTAATTATTTAGGTCTTCGTATTAAAAGCCCATTCCCACGATCAGTCGATTCCAGGTGTTGATGAGGGCGATGGCGCCGAGAAGCTCCACTATCTGCGCTTCAGAATAGTGCGCCTTCAGCGCTTCAAACGTCCCGTCCGAAACGCTCACCCCCTGCGTGCTCTCCTCGCAAAGGCGAAGCGCCGCCTTCTCCTTCTCATCGAAGACGTCACTCGAGGAACCCTCTTGCGCGGCTTTCGTCTTATCGTCTCCTGCCTTGTGCATCCTTGCCATGTTGGAATGCATGTTGGTGCAAAAATGACATCCGTTGAGCACCGATGCGCGAATGTTCAAGATTTCCTTGAAGCCGACGTCGATCTCCCCCGGGCCGTCCGCCACCGTGGTCAAGCTCAGCAAAGAACGCAAAAAATCCGGTTTGTGGGCCAGTGCCTTCACAGGCGGAATCACGACACCGAATTGCTTTTGCAGATTCTCCATGATGCGTTTCGCGGATGCTTCCGCCTGCTCGGGCTCTAACAAGGAAATCCGTGGCATTCCATGCTCCTTCGATTGATTCATCTGGAAGTATACTTGCGCATGAGAGCAACTCTCATCTCATCGATATTTACGCCACACCGGGTTCTCGGTCAATGAATGCGTCAAATTCACTTCTCTGACGGCATGAAGGCGCATGAGAGCAAGCACAAATCATCAACATTTGTTAAACTATGCCCCATAATTTTTGTTGCCCACATCATGCGCCCAAAACGAGTGGATGGAAGCTGCCATGAGCAAGCAAATGTCCTTACGAGAAGCCGCTTCTCTCATTGAAGGAGGAGACGCAATAAGTCCCGGCGGCACCCTCTTACACAGAACGCCCGCCGCCCTCATCCGTGAAATCGCGCGCGCGGGCCTTCGGGATCTCACGCTCATCAAACCCTCTCCCGGTTACGACGCCGATCTCCTTTGCGCCGCAGGGGCCGTGAAGAGAATCATCAGCGGCATCGTCACCTTCGAGGCGGAATTCGGATTGGCGCCTCACTACCGGAAGGCGATAGAGAAAGGACTTGCCGGCCTGACCGAGCACGCCTGAGCCAGCGTTCTTGCTGGGCTGCGGGCCGCAGCCTACGGCGTTCCCTTCCAGCCCATTCGCGGTTTCGACGGGAGCGACATCCCGGAGCAAAGCGGCATCTTCACGATGGAAGACCCCTACACGAAAGAGGAACTCTATGCGATTCCCGCTCTCAAGCCGGACTGGGCATTGATACACGTCCAGAAGTCTGACCCGCAGGGAAACGCGCAAATCCTGGGCAACCAGCAATTCGACGTTGAAATGACGCGCGCGGCGCAAAAAGGGGTCATTCTCACGACCGAGAAAATCGTTGGCTCAGAAGAGATCGCAGCGGAGCCGGAGAGAACCACTATTCCAGGCTTCCTCGTCAAAGCAGTCGTGGAAAAGCCGGGCGGGGCGTCTCCCTGCAGTTGCCACCCATACTATGGGGTCGACAAAACTGAAATGAGTCGTTACATGACCTTGACCCAAAGCCAGGACGGGCTTCGGGAATATCTGGAAAGCACCGACGAATCACACGCACAAGATGCGGTGACAAAATAGCGATGGGCAGCCGCCTGGCCTCGTTGCCCGAGCACGTAATCCGCGCGGGAAACCAGATGGCCGTCACGCTCTCGCGCCTCATCGAAGACGGCGAGAAAGTATTCCACGGCGTCAACTCCCCGCTTCCCATGATCGCGATCTTTTTGGCCAAGAAACGACATGCCCCCAATTGCTCGCTCATAGAAGTCGCGGGTTCGGTGGACCCCAAACCGCGCTTCATGCCGAACAGCACGGCCGACCCTGAACTCTGCCACGGCGCGGCATCTATGTTCTACAACCCGGACATGTACGATCTTTTTGCGCGCGGCGGGGTGGACATGGCTTTCCTGGGAGCCGCCCAACTCGACAAACAAGGGCGAGCCAACATGAGCTACATCGGCGACCCGTTCCAGCCGAAAGTGAGGCTTCCCGGCGGAGGGGGAGGCGCCGTCATCATGCCTCAGGTGAAACGCACCGTCATATGGCGAACTGTGCACGACAGGCGATTTCTCGTACCCCGGGTCGACTTCTCTACCCAATCGGGCAGACTGAGCCACTTGGTGACACCCATTGCCTTGTTCGAGAAAAAATCTACCGGGCTCGAGATTGCCAGTGTTCACCCTGGACACTCGGTGGATGAAGTGATCGAGAATACCGGCTTCGAACTGGAACGCCCGAGCGTCGTGGCGCAAACCCACGCGCCAAGCGCCGAAGAACTGGGTGCCCTGGAGGAACTCGACCCGGATGGCGTACGCTTTACGGAATTCCGTTTTTAGACCCCAATCTTTCGACGAAACGAGTATCATTCCCTTCACTATTTGACGCCAATTTCTTCCGGCACGACTGATTCAGGAGAATTTCATGAGCAATGACTTGGTAAATCGCTTAAGGGGCTATTCAGCCTGTCAGGTAGCGGACGCTTTTGACAAATTGAAAATCAGGGGCCACATGCCCGACATCATCCTGTTGTCGCCCGACCCGGATTACAGGATGGTGGGGGAAGCCCATACCGTTCGAATGGTTCCCGCCGGCGGCGGACCGCTGCCCAAACGAGAGGTGCACCACATCGACGCGGCGCCCGAGGGGAGCATCGTCGTCATCAGCATCCCGCCCGGAGTCACGACGGCCAACTGGGGCGGGATGATGACCACGCGCGCGAAGGTGATGAATTTAGGTGGCGTCGTCCTGGACGGCAGGGCAAGGGACATCGAAGAACACCGCCAGGCGGGTTTTCCCGTGTTCGCCAGAGGGGTATCGGTTCACGGCAGCGGTGGGTATACGGTTCCCATCAGTGTGGGAGAGCCGATCAATTGCGGGGGCGTCGCGGTGAGGCAGGGAGACATCATTCTTGGCGACGTCAACGGCGTTGTCGTCATCCCCGGGGAAAGGCTCGAAGAAGTCATCGACAAGATGGATGAACTGGCGGAAATCGAAGAAAAAATCATCGCGGAACTCGATAAAGGCATGAGCATTGGTGAGGCATTCTCCAGGCACCGAAACTAGCACGAGGCCACGATAACCGCGATTTTCAAAATTCGTCCGAAAAACGCGCTTCTATGACGACGCCGGATGAAACTGATATAATAACTTCGTCTTTTTTCGAAATCCGCCCCAGACGTATCCCGATGAATTTAATGACCAACCCTTCGTATGCTCTCCCCTTGCGGGCTCTTATCGTCAGCCTCGCAATTTCCTTTCTCCTGAGTGGATGCGGCTTTCTGCCCACTCAAAGGAGTGATGACATCGAAGGGGGCGGTACCCGCGGCATCGCCTCGTGGTATGGCAATCCCTACCACGGGCGCAAAACGGCAAATGGTGAAACCTACGACATGCACGCCCTCACCGCCGCGCACCGCACCCTGCCCTTCGGTTCCATCGTCAGAGTTCGTAGAAGCGACGATGGGCGGGTAGTGCAAGTGCGAATTAACGATCGTGGGCCTTTTTTCATAAACCGCGTTATCGACCTTTCTCGAGAGGCGGCCCGTAGAATCGGGATGCTGCGCAGGGGCACCACCGAGGTTTCCATTGAACCCCTCTATATTCCCCGAGAGCCGAACCCCAAGTGGATGATCCTGGTGGGCGGGTTTATGGAAAAACCGGAGGCGCAAGAATTCGCCGATTACTTTCATAGAAACGGCACAACGTCGGAAATTCGGCCCGGCTGGCATGGAAACTACGCCCACTACCACGTGCAGATCAAAGGCCTTGTCGGCGAGAGTAAAGCGAAGCGATTGGTGGAAAAGCTGCAGCGCAACGGGTACGGGGCATTCATCGTACGGGCGAAATGAACGATTCAACCGTTCTCGAGCGCTTTCTCAATTGCGCTTAGGTCAGTAAGAGGCTCCTTGCACGTGAAATTTTCACACAGGTAGACGGCGGCTCGTCCCTCCACCATGGCCTTTCCATCGAGCAGAGGCACTGTGGCATCTGCTTCTTCGCCTGATGATTCGGACTTGAGAGCCAATACTTTATTGGGAATGAAGCGGGAACAGACGGCCCTGAGAGCCGCATTTGTATCTTCTGCGTTTTTCTCACCGACAATCGCCACCTCCACCGGGGAATCCAGATGAAAATCAAGCGCCACCAGCATCATGTGGAAGGCGGCCGGAACGCGGCCCAGATAATCGCCGAACGAGTGCAAAACTTCCTCGCCGCGTTTTGCGAATTCCGTCTCGCCCGAGAGTTTCGCCAGCTTCAATAACCCCAGCGCCGCCATCGAGTTCCCGCTCGGAACGGCGCCGTCTTGCGTCATCTTCTTCCTCACGATGAGTTGTTCATGATCGTGAGCCGTAAAGAAGAATGCGCCCCCTTCATCATCCCAATAGCGCGATATCATCTCCCGCGCCAAATCAGAGGCCGCTCGAATCCACCGGGGCTCGAAGCTCGCCTCGTACAAATCCACCAGGCCCAGGATCAGAAAAGCATAATCATCCAGATACGCGTTGAACTTGCTCACACCCTCCCGGTGGCTCCTCTGCAATCCGCGCTCATCGCGCATGTTGTTCAAAATAAAATCCGCCGCCTTGCCCGCTTCTTCCACATAGGGGGGGTGTTCAAGAATCCTGCCCGCCAAAGCCATCGAGCCGATCATGAGCCCGTTCCAACTCGTAAGAATTTTATCGTCCAGACCAGGTTTCACACGTTTTTCCCGCTCGGCGAAGAGTTTTGCGCGCCCTCTTTGCAAGACTTCAAAGAGCTTCTCCTCCGTGATCCCCGACTCCTCGGCGAAAACGCGAGGTGGTTTCTGAATGAACAAGGCGGAGGTCGTGCCCTCGAAGTTCCCCTCTTCCGTCACGCTGTAGAACCGGCAGAATATGTCAGCTTCTTCTTTGCCGAGAATCTCTTCTATTTCCTCAGGACGCCATACGAAGAACTTGCCCTCCTCACCCTCGCTGTCGGCGTCCTGCGCGGAGTAGAATCCCCCGACCGGGCTGGTCATCTCGCGCAAAACGTAATCAAGGGTATCCGCCACCACGGAGCGGTAAAACGCGCTTCCCGTCGCCTGGTAGGCCTCGAGGTAGACTCTGGCGAGAAGGCCGTTGTCATAAAGCATTTTCTCGAAGTGCGGAATGAGCCAGTAAGCATCCACGCTGTAGCGGTGAAAACCGCCGCCGAGTTGATCATACATCCCGCCCAGCGCCATTCTTTGAAGCGTTATCTCGACCATCTTCAGCAATTCCTGATCCGGGGACCGCTTCCATTTTCTTAAAAGTAGCATCAGCGCCATGGAGGGCGGGAATTTGGGAGCGTTCCCGAAACCGCCCCAGGTGGAATCGAATCGATCTTTGAGTTCCTGAGCGGCCTGGTCGATCCACTCCGTTTTCAAATCACCTTCCGCAGACGTTACGACCCCCATTTGCTGCAGATTCGCAGTGATGCTTTCTGCGTTCGTATGCAAATCGTCCTGTCTCGTTTGATAAACTTCGGCCAGCCTCAAGAGCACGTTTTTGAAGCCGGGCCTCCCCCATTTGTCATCCGGCGGAAAATACGTGCCCCCGAAGAAGGGCCTCAAATCCGGGAGCAGGAATACGCTCATCGGCCAACCGCCCTGGCCCGTCATCATCTGCACCGCTTCCATATAGATACCGTCGATATCGGGGCGTTCTTCCCGATCCACCTTGATGGAAACGAAATGCTCGTTCAGGATTTCAGCGATCCCCTCATCCTCGAAACTCTCATGCTCCATCACATGGCACCAATGGCATGCGGAATAGCCGACGGACAAGAAAATGGGTTTATTCTCTTCTCTTGATTTGCTGAGCGCATCCTCGCCCCAGGGATACCACTGCACCGGATTGTATTGATGCTGCAAGAGATACGGGCTCGTCTCCTGTGCGAGGCGGTTCTTTTGCAGGGGCTGATTCATGAATTCCTCATATGAACGGATGAAAGATCACTGGCCGCGAAAAGACGCCTGTCGACAGGGTATGGGAGAATGATCAACAAAACAATTCGGGCTGCGGAACCATTTGCGCATGTGTCTCCACACGCCCGTCCCCACGAATGTGCGAAATATTTTCGCCGCAACTCTCCGCCCAGGCCGCCGATACCAGATGCAGGCGATGACAGTTTCTCGGGTTCTCCTCCGCACAAAGAACCGCCGTGGGTTCTTTTCCCACTTGCGTTCTCAAGCGCTCCATCGCAAGGATGAAACTCTCATCACGCCTCACTTTCTTCCAGTCGATGCGCCTATCAGAGCCAAAGAATTCTGGGTTTTCACTAAAGTTGCGTTTCCCGCCCAACGCCTCTCCTTCCCAGACGTATGCGATATTTCGCGATGAGAGGCTTTGTCTCATCTTCTCTCTACTGAACTGTGGATTTCTCCTGCTGTAGGGGATGCTGCGAACATCCACAACGCATGCGATCTCATGACGAGCTAGCAAGTCAAGGAATTTCTCCGCGCAGTGGTTGCTGTGGCCTATCGTCCAGAGCGGGTGCTTCAAGCGAATCCTCCCATGAGAGTCGCCGCAATCTCGCATCCACGATGAAAAATCTCTACGTCAATGTTCTCATCAGGCGCGTGAGCGTTCGAATCCGCGTTGGCGAGGGGGAACCAGACAGATGGAATCCCTAAGTCTATCGTAAACATGCTGTCGGGTACGCTGCCGCCGAAGTTGGGGTAGATGACCGGTTCGACGCCGTAGCCTCCAACGGCCTTGATGACCATTTGCACATAGGGGTTGTCCGCAGGCGTTTTGCTGGCATCGAACGTGGCCATCTTGCGTACTTCGATGTCATCGAATCCCTCTGCATTCAAGAATGAACACACATCCCCGAACAGCTTGTCCGGGTCCTGCTCCACGACGAGGCGGAAATCCAGCTTGGCGCGCGCGGAACCTGGCAGGACCGTTTTCATGCCATCGTTGGAATATCCCCCTTGGAATCCACAGATGTTCAGGTTCGGCTGGGTTAATACTTTCGTATAAAAGGCGGAAAGATCCGGAATACGGGAGGCGCCTTCTCCGATGACGGCCCGTAGCTCCGCCTCCGGATCAGGAATTCCTTCCAGCGCATCCTGATCCGCATCCCCTATCGGGAGCACTGACTCATAAAACCCCGGCACGCGCACCCTTCCCTCATTATCTCGCAGGCATTGCACAGCCTCCATGAGGCGCCAGAACGGGTTCGGCGCCGGCCCTCCATAAGACCCGGAATGGAGGTCTTTTCCGACGCCGCGCGAGATTAGTTCGATATAAAGCAATCCTCTGCAGCCCAAAGAGAGCGTCGGCCTGCCCGATGGATGTACGGAGCCATCGGATGAGCAGGCGATATCGGCTTTCAACAACTCCTTGTTCGCTTGTATGAATTTTCTCAAATTAGGCGAACCCATCTCTTCTTCCCCTTCAATCAAAAATTTGAGGGTGATGGGCATTTTCGTGTTCGTCTGGTGGAAGGCTTCAACCGCCTTGATCTGGGCGAAGTGCTGGCCCTTGTTGTCTCCCGACCCTCTTGCGTAGAGGCGGCCATCTCGCACCTGTGGTTCAAATGGTTCAGAACGCCAGCTCTCGGAAATATCGGCCGGCTGAACGTCATAGTGGCCATAGATGAGCATCGTGGGCGCATCCGGAGGCCCCTTCACCTCTCCGTATACAAGAGAAATACCCTCGGTCGGCAGAATCTGCGCCTCGATGCCTGCGCTACGCATCAACGCCACCAGGTGCGCAGCCGCCTCCTCGACACCGACACCCAACGTGCTGATAGAGGGTATCTTGAGGTATTCGATGAGTTCCGCCAGCCTCTGCTCTCTCCTGGATCGCAGAAAATCAATCACCGCCGACATTCAATCCTCCTTCACATAAACTAAATTCGCCGAGATGTTGCCGAAATCGTCCTCCCGGACTATTCTCAGAAGTGGTATGAACCTGCCAACTCTTTTGCCGCCGTGCAAAAACTGGGTTTCGCATGACTCGATCTGTACTTAGCATAATTCATCGCTTCTTCAAGATCATCCGCATAAGAGCCCTCTTGCTTTTCATCTTCGTCGTGTTGATGGTGACAAGCTGCGCCCGGCCCCGCACGCTGAACCTGGCGCCTGCTCCTGCTGGAAGTTACGACCACAAGGGAAGCTACGTCGAACTGCCATCGAGCATCGAAACCGCCTTGATGACAGGATATCTGGTGCGTCCCTTGAGAGCCGGGAGATATCCTTGCGTCGTATTGCTGCACGGGAAAGGCGGTTGGTGGCGGGCATACATCCGCTACGCCCGAAAACTCGCGAGCCATGGATTCTCATCCTTGGTCATCAATTATTACTCGGTGCACCAGGTGGACCTCGAGGGTCTCAGAACACCTTTCGTCCAACGAAAATCGAATTTTGAACGCCAGAATGAAGACATCAATCGAGCCGTTTCCACCTTTGCGAAAAGCGCGCATTGCATACAAAACAAGGTTGGTCTCATCGGATTCTCGCTAGGCGCAGACAAGGCGTTCCGTGCGGCCGCGTCGCTTCCGGTCGTGAAGGCCGTGGTAGCCTATTATGGTCCCTATGATTATGCGGCTCTGATTAAAAAGCGCATCAACTCCGTTGTGCTCGCACTTGCAACAGAGGATTTGCTGCGCTGGAAAGATTATCTGGAATTTCACAGCCCCGCCAACAAGATACAGAACACGAAAGCTTCCACCTTGATGTTTCATGGCGTGGCGGATGGGCTCATTCCCGTGCAGCAATCATTCACGATGATGAGAAAACTGCTAGCGAGAAAATCAGGTTACGCCCAATTGAAACTTTATGAGGGCACCGGCCACAATTTCGTTCTCAGAAGGAGAACTCCTCGGGAAAGAGAAGACTCGATTCGGCTCGCGTTGCTTTTCCTCAAAGACCACTTGCCCCGAACCGGAGAAACCCCCGTACCAAAAGAATTGAAAAAAAAACGGGCCGAATTTCATTCTGAAACCGACAAACAAGATAGTTGACACATCATGGATACGACACCTGACGGCAGACACGGTAAGAGTGAATCCTGGGTTCGCGAATGGGTGGGATGGTGCGAACTCGCTCCCGCCGGTGACGTGGAAGTAGGCGCATGGGGCACGTGGGAGCTCACTTACCACGTTGGCAGATACGGCGTGGATGATGGCGGGACTATCGTCCTTTCGCGACGTTTCGCCAGTGATTGGGCCAAGCCGCAAACCGACGCGCCCGGTGAGCCTCACTATGCGAGTGTAAGTACGAGCGGGAGCACCTCGCTCAGGGGTAGATGGGACCCGAAATCGAACATCAGGCCCTGGCAGCAAGGCCTGGCCATCGATGTATTTGACAGCTATCTGGCGGAAGGCGATACGGTAACCATTGTTCTGGGAGACCGTAGCGGGGGCGGAGCGGGAACCCGCGCTCAAACCTTTTGCGAAAAAAATTTCCGCCTCAGGCTTTTTGTTGATTGCTTCGGCTCGAATCGATTCATCGAAGCCGCCGATACGCCCGCTATTTCCATCGTACCGGGAAATCCCGCCCGCCTCGTCATTCACGGGCCGACCGAACAGGCACCCGATGAGACATCCTGGATGCAGGTGAAACTCGAGGACATCTGGGGAAATCCATGCCGCGGCATAGATGCGCAAGTTTCGCTCGCTGCCGAGGGCGGAATCTGCGAGGGGCTGCCAGGAACCGTTCAATTCAAGCGTGGCGAACCAGCAGTTGTCCGCCTGGAGAATCTGTGCTGGGAATCCGGGGAATGGGGGCGCATAAGAGGTGACGCAGGGGGCGACATCCCTCCTGCATACAGCAATTACATATACGCCATGGAAAAAATCCACCAGTGGCGGCCATTCTGGGGCGATCTGCACGGCCAAAGCGAGGAAACGGTAGGCACGAACACCGTCGATGACTACTTCGCATTTGCCCGTAACATGGCCGGAGCGCAATTTTCCTGCCATCAGGGGAATGATTTTCAAGTCACGAAAAACACCTGGAGCGCCATTCGAGCGGCCACGAGGAAATACAACGAGCCTGGACGCTTCGTTACGTTCCTGGGCGTTGAATGGTCCGCCGTGACTGGTATGGGCGGGGACAGGAACGTCATGTATCTAGGCGACGATGGCCCTCTGCACCGTACCAGCCACTGGCAACTGGAGGACTGGACAGATCAGGAAAAGGACAGATATCCCCTAGATGCACTCTACGGCGCCTTGGAAGGCAGCCGGGACGTCACCCTAGTCCCCCATATCGGGGGCCGGCGGGCGAGCCTGGACTATCACCACGCAGAACTTGAGCGCGTTATGGAAATATATTCTTCCTGGGGACGATTCGAATGGTTCGTCGAGGAAGCCCTGGAAATGGGCTGGCGCGTGGGCATCACGGCAGGGAGCGATGGGCACAAGGGCCGCCCGGGAGCGAGCTACCCGGGAGCGGCTATTTTCGGGGTCTATGGCGGTTACGCCTGCATTTATGCAACAGAACTCACGCGCGCGAGCCTCTGGGAAGCGATCCAGGCCAGACGCGTCTATGCGACGACGGGCAAGAAAATTCATCTCTCCTTTTCGGCTGGCGAACATTTTATGGGAGAGGAATTCGAATCCACCGATCCACCAGTGTTCAAAGTCCGCGCAACGGGCGAATGCGGGATTGAGTCGATTGAGCTAAAGCGCGCCTCACAAACCATCTGTTCTTATCGCCCTAAAGATACGGCTGCCCAAAATTCTGTCTGGTTTCGAGTCTCCTGGAGCGGCGCCCGCATACACCAGCGCAACCGCCAAACTCATTGGCACGGCGGTTTACGGGTCGATAAAGGGAGAATCGAAGAGCCCAGAGACTGGCAAGTGGATAATCTTGAGGAAGGCATACAGTCGGCCGATGAGCAGAGCATCCGGTGGTTGAGCCGCACGACCGGGGATGCGGACGGCGTCGAATTCCGCATTTCAGGCGGAGAAGGCGCAACGCTTTTTTTTGAAACCGACGTCGTTTCCTTTGATGTGAATCTCGATACCATCGGGGCCATTCCCTATGTAGTGGATGCAGGCGGCGTTCGCCAACAAGTGGAAGTGCAGCGCATCAGCCCAACGCTTGGGAACCCTCACACGAACGTCATATTCGACGTTGATGAAAGTGATTTTCATGACGGCTGGAACCCCTACTTCATCAGGTTGATGCAAGAAGACGGAGCATTGGCCTGGAGCAGCCCCATTTTTGTGAAAAGGTGAAAAAATGACGGCGAACAAACTACTTACTCTCGATGAAAATTGGCAGCGAGCGTTGGCCATCGTGGCTCATCCGGATGACATGGAATTCGGCGCCTCGAGCGCGGTCGCAAGGTGGACGGCCCAAGGTAAGGAAGTTTCATACATTCTCATGACGAGTGGCGAGGCGGGCATCGACGGGATGTCGCCGGAAGAAGCCGGCCCCGCGAGAGAAGAGGAAGAAATAAAAAGCGCCGCCATCGTCGGTGTGGGAAATGTCGAATTCCTGGGCTATACGGATGGGATCATCGAGTACAATCTGGATTTAAGACGCGATCTCACCCGGAAAATCAGAACCTACCGACCTGAAATCGTGATCACACTTTCCCACCACCTCACCTGGCCGGGCGGCCCATTGAACATGGCGGATCATCGCTGGCTCGCCTATGGCGTGATGGACGCGAGCCGCGATGCTGGAAACCGCTGGATTTTTCCCGAACTACTGGACGAAGGCCTGGAACCCTGGACGGGCGTTCGAATGGTTTTGCTCAGCGGCTCTCCTGAATCCACAATTGCCGTGGATGTCACTGAGCACCTCGATACAGGAATCGCATCCTTACAAGCCCATAAGCTCTACATCGACAATCTCGCGCAAGGGTTCGACTCTGTCGCTTTTCTCACCCAGGCGGCCATCGAAACAGGGAAGCATGCCGGATACAAATTTGCGGTATCGTTCGAGGCGATCACGATATAATTATCTGAAAAAAAAATGTGGCTCAAGGCTATATCTTCTCAAGCGAATTGGGTAGTATTCGCCTGCAGTTTGGCTGTGATGCACTATCTTAGAATGATTTATACATCCGATGAGGGAATGAATGCTTGATGATGCAACAAAACTAGAGTTAAGGGAAAAACACTACAACGCCACAGTCGTGGATATCGTCTGGCAGCATGAGACGCTCGCATGTTTTCGCGTAAAACCCGATTTCGACTTTCCCGAATATAAATCAGGGCAATATACGACGCTGGGCTTAGGAAATTGGGAGCCTCGCCACGAAGACGCTGTCAAGGAAAAAGAACTCGACGAGAAGAGAATCAGGCGATTGGGAAGACGCGCCTATTCCGTGTCCCACCCTGTGGTCAACGGAGCGGGAGAACTGTTTCCGCCGGATGATTTGGATTTTCTGGAATTCTACATCGTCATGGTCATCGGTGCGGAAGGAGAGCCCGCGCCTCTTCTTACCCCGAGGCTCTTCCTCCTGAAATCTGGCGATCGTATTCACATGGGCCAGAAATTTACTGGTGAATACACGCTCGAATGCATGAACGATATTCGTAACGATGACAATTCTCTCGTCGTCTTCGCAGGCACGGGAACGGGAGAAGGCCCGCATAACCACATGATTTGGGAGCTTCTTCGCACGGGCTACAAAGGGCAAATCGCCAGCATCAACGTCGTTCGATACAATAACGACCTTGCATACGAACCCCTCTATAGAGAACTCGAGAAGAAATATCCCACGCTCTCATATCACGCGCTCACCACGCGCGAGGCGGATACCATCAACAACAAGATATATGTGCAGGATTATCTGGCCACGGGCATGTTCGAGGAAAACATCGGCCGCAAGATGGACCCTGCGAACACGCATCTGTTCTTGTGCGGAAACCCAGACATGATCGGTATCCCGAAAGTTCGGGAAGGCGAGAAAATATGGCCCGAAGGCGCGCCGGGCGTCATTCAGATCATGGAAGATCGCGGCTTCACGATGGACTATGGCCAGACAAAGGGAAACATCCATTACGAGAAATACTGGTAAGACCTTAGTTTTACACCTTACCTCGGCTCTGGTAGACGAAATCAGCAGGAGGTCTCATGCCCGATTTTATTCATGAAGCCGAGGGCGGACTCTCCATCCTGAAGTTCAACAGAAAAAACGTTCGCAACGCCATCAACGAAGAAATCATGCAGGGGCTCTCAGACGCCCTAGTCAACCTCGAAGCATCTCGAGAACTGAGAGCCGTCGTCCTCACGGGTGCGGGCGAGGAGGCGTTCTGCTCAGGCGGCGACTTGAAGTGGCTACAGTCATTTGAATCTCACGAGGCGGGTCTGGGGATGAGCAGACGCATGCAGGGAATCCTGGGGCGTCTGTCCGAATTGCCAGTGCCTGTCATCGCCGTTTTGAATGGATACGCTCTGGGCGGTGGGACCGAAATCGCCATGTCCTGTGACATGCGAATAATCGAAGAACACGCCTACATGAGCTTCAAGCAAGCCCGCGTCGGCCTCATGACGGGTTGGGGAGGCGGGGGTCGTCTTCTCCGCGCTATCGGCTATGGACGCGCGATGGAATTGTTGACCACCTGCAAAGAACTGAGCCCCGAAGATGCGCTCAAGATGGGACTTGCCAACGCCGTGGTACACAAAGGAGACGGTCTTCGCGTCGCGAAAGCGATGGTGGATGAAATTACCAAAAGCGCGCCGACGGCTATCCGCTCTTTGAAGGAATTGCTCTTATTCGGATTAGAAAATACACTGAATGAAACGAAGGGTATGGAATCGTCGCTATTTGCAGATCTTTGGGTGTCAGAAGATCATGATGAGGCGGTAAAAGCATTTTTCGAAAAGCGAAACCCCGTTTTCAAGGGGAGATAATCGCAAGATGGGAAAAGAACCCCCACAGATAAAAACTCGTTCAGGTCTCGCCGTTGAAAACACGTACGGCCTGAGAGATTTGCCTCCGGGCTATTCCCCTGGCAAACCAGGCGAATATCCTCTCACGCGCGGCATTCACCCCGAGATGTACAGAAAACGTTTGTGGACGATGCGCCAGTATTCGGGTTTCGGAACCGCCGAAGATACGAATCAGCGATACCGCTTTCTACTAGACGAGGGGAACACCGGGCTTTCCGTCGCCCTCGACCTCCCGACACAACTGGGACTCGACAGCGACAATGAAAAATCATCCGGCGAAGTCGGCAAAGTCGGGGTAGCCATCGACTCACTGGCGGATATGGAGACCATTTTTCAAGATATTCCGCTCGACAGGATCAGCACGTCCTTCACCATCAACTCAACGGCCGCCATCCTTTATGCCATGTACGTCGCAGTCGGCAAGAAACAAGGCGTTTCGCCCGCTCAACTAACCGGCACCATCCAGAACGACATTCTGAAGGAATATGTTTCCCGCGGCACATGGATTTTCCCGCCCGAGCCATCCTTAAGGCTGATCGTCGATACTGTTGAATACGGGGTGAAAAACACTCCAAGGTTCAATACCATCAGCGCTGCAGGAGCTCATTTCAGGGATGCCGGCGCAACTGCCGTCCAGGAAGGCGGTTTTACGCTCGCGGACGCCATCGTTTACGTAGAGAGATGTCTGGACCGCGGACTTGATATCGACGAGTTCGCCCCCAGGCTCAGTTTTTATTTTTACACCCACATGGATTTTTTCGAAGAAATCGCCAAATACAGAGCCATGCGGACGCTTTGGGCAAAAATCATGCGTGAGCGTTTTGGCGCTAAAAATGAGAGAAGCTGGTTATTCCGCTTCGGCGTCGTTTGTGGCGGGAGTACGCTAACTGCACAAGAACCCGAGAACAATATCGTCAGAGTCACTTACGAGACACTTTCCGCCGTGCTCGGAGGCGCCCAAACTATCTTTACTTGTGCATATGACGAAGCACTAGCCTTGCCGACCGAAGATAGCGCCCTTCTCGCCCTGCGCACCCAGCAGATCATTGCCCATGAAAGCGGCGTGCCCGATGTGGCGGACCCATTTGGTGGTTCATATTATCTGGAGAATTTGACTGCAAGCATGGAAAATGAAATGGCGCAAATTATTGAAGACGTGGAAGAACGCGGCGGTATGGTTGAGTGCATTCAAAGAGGCGTAGTGCAAAAATGGATAGCAGAGAGCGCTTTCCGCTGGCAAAAAGCGGTGGATGCACATGAGCAGACTATCGTCGGCGTAAATAAATATATGCGGGAGGAGCCTTCCGCACAAGAAATATTCACGATTGATCCTGCGCTTGAAGAGCGTCAGAAGAAACAACTGAATAAATTGAAGAAAGAGCGAGACACTTCACAGGCAGAACTAAGTCTCAAACGCCTGGAAGACGCCGCTCGAGGCGATGAGAATCTCATGGTGGCGATTTCCGAGGCGGTGGAAGCATATGCCACTATCGGGGAGATAACGGACGTGCTCCGTGGCGTTTTTGGAGAATTTCAAGAGCCTGTAGCTTTCTAAAATCCTTATCACGTCCGTCGGCTTGCCCAACAAGGCAAAACACGGAATAATCACGGGCTGAGAAAAACAATCAATCGCAAATAATATAACTCTAGAATTCCATGTGGCAAATTCATCGGAGGCAGGCAGAAAAATGTGGACAGACGCCAAAAACGGGAATAACTCGGCAACTGATTACAAGTATAGAAGCGCTACCGTTGAGCTGGACAGTGGAAATATCACGATTGAAGACAAATCCTGTGAGGATTTGGAGGATTTTCTGGGCGGGATCGGCAGGATTTTCAAAATCCTCTCCCATCACGACGTATCTGACCCCTATGCCCCTTCCGCCCCGCTCGTCATGGAACTTGGCTGTTTTTCTGGTACGAACCTCATGACGGGGCTGAGGACGTTCTTTGGCGGCTACAGTCCGCTCAAGAGCACGCTCGCAGGCGCGCCTTCCGCTATGTACTCGGCAGGCTCCGGCAAATTCGGAACCAAGGTTGCCTGCGCGGGCATCGATGAAATCATCTTTACCGGCAGGAGCGAGAAGCCCGTCACACTGGTTATCAAGAGCGACACCCTGGGCGGCCCGCCGAGCCTGGAACTCGTGGACGCCTCTCCTCTCGTGGGCCAAGACTCGCATGAAAAAATGATGGCGCTCGCCGATGAATACGACGATGCGCACTTCGCCGTCATCGGCCCGCCGGGGGAGAATTTTGAGACGAACCGCATGGCGTCCATTGTCTTGAGCACGGAAAACCAGCTCAAAACGAGGGAATGCAAGCCGAGGTTCTGCGGACGCGGCGGCTTCGGCGGCGTGATGGGTTCCAAAAACCTCATCGCCATCGTCGCGCAGGCGCCAGACGACAAAGCCGCCGTCACGAATGTCGTCAAAGAGGCCAACAAAGTCATCTCACGGGGCGCAGGTTCCAAAAACTACCGAGACGCCCATAAGGCGGACGGCGGCGGTGGAACCTGGCGAAACATCGCGGGTCTCCACCCCATGGGCTGTCTGCCCGAGAGGAACTTCTGGGCGCCGGGAAACGATGACGCCGTTCAACTGTACCGGGGCAGCTTTGAAGAACCCTACGTCATCAAGGATGAATCCTGCTTCAAGTGCGGCATCGCGTGCCATAAAAACATCTACGACAGGCCCGAGGGCGAGACGGCCGAAGGCAGGCGGGCGAAAAAAGGAAAATTCAGGGTCAAGTTCGACTATGAACCGCTCGATCTCATCACGGCGAACTGCGGCGTCTACGATGCGGAAGAATCCCTGGATCTCGTCGAACTGGGTGACCGGATGGGTTACGACGCCATCAGCCTGGGCGCCACCATAAGCTACGCCATGGAGTGGAACGAGAAAAACCCCGACAAACCCGTGCTCGACGACATCCGCTTCGGCGACGCCAGGAAGATGGATGAATTGATCCGCAAAGCGGCGGCGGGCGAGTGTGAAGAACTGGCCCAGGGCACCATGCGTCTGGCCCAGCAGTGTGGCGACCTATCCTTCGCTATGCAGGGCAAGGGCCTCGAATACCCGGCCTATCTGCCCGAAACAAACCCCGGCTACCCCTGGGCACTGGCAGGCGGCCACATGAGCATGCGCACGTTCCTGCTCCTCATCCTCGACGGCCAGCAGACGGACATCGATTACTGGGAAAACGCCATCCAGAACGGCATCTACTATACGAGGGACGACCTCATCGGCACTTGCAAATTCGCGGGCGCGCCCAACGAGAATATCGTCGACAGCCTGAACGATATGTTCGGCGTCTCGTTGACGGAAGAAGACGTGAACCAGGCGATTCGGCGTTCCTACCTGAGAGGACGCCTGCTGGAGAAAAAAGTGGGCTATACCGACGAGGAATACGACGTGCCCTCCCGCGTGTATGAAGGGGCGAATGAAAACGTCAAAATGCCCAGCTTCATGACGCGCGAATTCATGGATGAACTCAAAAAACGAACCGAGGCGAATTGGGACAGGCTCACCGAGGAAGAGGGAATCGCCCTTCCCGCATGAGCAACTGAGCTAGATCAAAAGCGCCCTCCGGCGACTGTCGGGGGGCGTTTTCTTTTCATCGGCCTATTGTTTCCCAGATGCCCGAAGCTACACCCCGCGCTTGTCACCCCACAGCATAACGTGAAGCCTGGGAGTGAAGCGAAATCCTCGATTCATCGAAAGCTCCGCCAGGGCGAACAGCCTGTGCTCCATCTGCTCTCGCGTTTTGCCTCCCGGGGAAACGATGACGCGACTTCGCGGGAAATCACCAAGGCCGTACTTTTCGAGGACAGACTCGATTTCATCTAGTTCATTCGCCCGATGAACCACGAATTTGAGATAGGGTTCCTTGGTTCGGCGCAGCCAGTCGAGGGTAGTCGGCTGTTTTTCCTCCGGGATTTGGGCCGACTGTAGTTTGGGCGAGACGTTCCACTGGTCCACCCGTTCGAGGAGGTCTTCAGACGGCGGTACGTGGCCCGCCGTTTCCACCTCCACCCTTAAGCCCGCAGCATGGAGGGCCTTAATTAGCGTTGGGAACTGCGGGGATTCCAGAGGTTCACCCCCCGTCACCACCACCTGGGCGCCTTCGTGTTCCTCACAAAAACCCAGGATTTCCGCAATCGATCTCTCCTCCACCGGAGGTCCCGACCAGGAATACTTCGTGTCGCACCACACGCAGCCCACAGAGCAGCCCATGAGACGAATGAAGACGGACGGTCGACCGATGGTCGCGCCCTCACCCTGTAAAGAGAAAAAAAGCGGATCGGCAAGTGACACCCTGAAATCCGCTTTTTCCTTGAGTTTTGTCATCACGCCATGCCCGCTTCTTCACTCTCGGTCAGAGGTTCTCAACGCCAGGGTCAAAAGGGCAATAACACTTATCCCCAATTACCCCAACGCCGCCGCAACGATGACCGCCACGCCCAGAAAAATCGCGCCCACGACGATACCCACCGCCCTGTTTTGATCTTTCGACAGCGCATCGTTCACCGAGAAGGGCGTGATCCACTCGAAAATCTTGTACCCGATCATCAGCAAAGCGATGCCGACCAGGCCATATACGATCGATAGAAAGAGGCCCGTCCCGACTCCCATACGGGGCGCGCCCTGGGCGAGGGCCACGGCGGGCGTCAAGAGACTCATCGTAGTTGCTATCGCGAATTTCTTCATCTGGAAACTCCTTGTTCAGTGACGGAAAATTTTAACGTCGTGACATCATTCGCATAATGAAAATCAGGATGAGGGGAAAGAGCAGCATCCGGCCCAGACCGAAAAGACCCATCCCGCCGAATCCCCATCCTCCCAGCATTCCCAAACCCATGCCCATGCCGAAACCGCCGAGTCCGCGCCGGCCCGCGAACCCCCGGCTGTAGCCCCGTCCATAGCCTCGTCTCGAAAACGAACGCGCGCCGAAGGAACGCATGCGTCCGAACCCGCCGAACGAACGGCCCCCTCCGAAACGCCTGGCTTCCGCAATGGATGGCTGTAGAACGAGGGCGGCGGTGATAGCGGAGGCCCCCACTGCGCCACGCACGATGTGCGTCGACGAAACGGAGGCAAGCGCAAAGAATGCGCCCGCAACAACGATCAAGAGACAGTAAGCGGGGCGAAACAAGAATGGGGTTGTCTTCAATGCGGCCTCGCATCAGGGGCGGTCGAAACTACGGCAACAGCCTAGCAGGGCGTGCCCAATTTCTCAATCACCCGTTTTCAGTCCCATCTCCTGCCCGGCATGTGATTGTAGACGCTGTTCAGGATGCCACCGTCGATGTCGAGACGCGAAGATGTGATCCAGTCGGATTCCTCGGAAAGCAGGAATAAAATGCCGTGCGCGATATCCACCGGCTGGCCCACGCGGCCGAGGGGCGTCACGTCGCTTCTGCCTTTCTTGATCTCGGGGTCTTGCAGATAGGCGGTGAGCGGCGTTTCCGTGTGGCCGGGGCATACGGCGTTCACGCGAATACCCTTGCGCGCCCATTCGATTCCCAGCTGCTTGGAAAGCATGATGATGCCCGCCTTCACCGTGCTGTACGCGCCCGACATCCCGTAAGGCTGGACCCCTGCGTTCGAGGATAAATTCACCATGACGCCCGGCCTCTCGTTCTCAATCAGCCAGCGGCCCGCCGCCTGGCACATCAGAAACATGCCCGTGAGGCCGATGTCCACCACCATTTTCCAGCTCGCCAGAGGCAGATCGACCAGCGGGGCGGGGTCCATCTTGATGGCGCAGTTCACGAGGTGGTTCAGCCCGCCAAACTCGCCCACCGCGCGCTCCACCGCCGCCTGGCAGGACGCCTCATCCGTCACGTCGAGCGATTGAAATACCGCCTTCTCCTTGCCGAGACTGGCTTCCAGCTCGACGCCCAGCTCCTCGTTCACGTCGCCGATGAGCACCCGGCCGCCCTGTTCCACATACATTTCACACGTCTTGGCGCCGATGCCCCGGGCGCCACCTGCGACAATACAGACATCCCCATCGAAACGGCCCATGCGGAACCTCCTCTCTCAAGTCATTTATACTCGATTTTCCTGCCGCCCCAGTTTCGCCCGGGCGTATGAATCATCTTGCTCTCCACCTGCCCGCCGTCGATGGGCAGGTTCGCCGCCGTGATGTATCTCGCCCGGTCCGAGAGGAGGAACACGCATCCCTCAGCGATGTCTTCAGGCGTGGCGACGCGGCCCATCGGCACGACGGAGGCGCGCCCCGCCGCGATTTCCGGGTCCTGGAACATGGCCTCGGTCATCGGGGTGCGCACCTGGCCGGGCGAGACGGTGTTCGCGCGAACGCCGCGTCCGCCCCACTCCACGCCGAAGAGCTTGCTGAGCATGATCGCCCCTGCCTTGCATACGCTGTAAGCGCCCGCGAGGGGGTAGGTCTGCATGCCGCCGATGGAGGAGACGAAGACGAGGGAGCCGCTTCCCTTCTCCAGCATCACCCGTCCCGCCGCCTGGGCGCAGAGGAAATAACCCTTTAGCCCGATGTCCATCACCATGTCCCAGTCGGCTTCGGGCAATTCTTCCAGCTTTCCAGGCACGAGCTTTATCGCGCAGCAGACGAGGCCGTCTATCGTCCCGAAAGCGTCTACGGCCTCGGCCGTCATGCGCTCGGCGTCGGCTTTCTTCGCCGTATCCATCTCGATGAGGAAAGCCTTAGCGCCTTGTTTTTCCACCATATAGACTGTCTCGGCGGCGGTTTCGCGGTTGATGTCGGCCACGGCGACGTCCGCCCCCTCGCTGGCGGCGAGAACGCACGTGGCGCGGCCGATGCCGCTTCCCCCTCCCGTGACGATGACCTTCTTGCCCTCGAGCATGGCGCGCGATCCTCCAAAGAGTGATTATTCAACAGGTTACGGCTCGTCCCTGGCCCCGTGCACCGCATTCTACGCGAGAGAGGCCCATCCGACCAGCCCTGCGCTTACGGTCCAGGATAATATTTATTTTACCTATACATAACAACGACTTGCGCCGGATAGATGATTTCGTTTCGAGGACTGACGGGGACGCATTAATTTTCGGAAATACCCCGTGAATTTATCTAAAAACCCCGTGAATTTATCTTATTTTATTGAATTATTCAGGTATTCGAGGTCTTCGCGCGCACGGCCATCGCCCGCCCGGCTCACCGGACGCCACCCGAGCAACCGTCGGGCCGGACGCGAATCCCGGGGCGGCAGCCACACCGTCCAAAAGCCCTCTCGAAACCAGGCGCCTGCGATTCGCGTCCTCCGCGCGCCGGATAACCGGGCACGCTCACGGCGCGCTCCCTCCCGCACGAGGAGAGGGAGCCGTACGATACGCGCACGTCCGTAAATCCCCTTCCTCGCAAATGCGGGCAAATGCGCGAATCGATTCCGACCCATCCGGGGTTGTTGAAAAACCCCTGAAAGGTAGGGTTTGATCCCTCGAGGGTCTTGAAGTTCACTCCCCGGTAGGAAATATATACGCCCGGTCTCGAAACGGGGTTTTTCAACAGCCCCTGCCCGGCGGGAATGCATCGCCTTTTTCTACCCCCCTGACAAGGGGGGTAGAGGGGGGGGTGCCTTAATGGGGTTTCCCTCTCAAGGGGTTGCCTTTACCCACTCAAGGGCTTTTTCAACATCCCCAGTCCGGCAGGAATTGACCCGCAGGGAGAGAGGGTTTGACGCGAGCAACGAACGAAGGGATTACTCATCCGCTACGAGGAGCGCCGACAGGGATGATCCTCATGCGCCGAACTCAGCTCTATCATTCCATCGGCAGGTGATTCGCATAGGTGCGCGCCGCTTCTTTCAGCGAGCGTCCGCCGTCTATCGTGTCCGGGGTCTCGGTGGCGTACGGCGTCCCGGCGAGGAGCCTGTAGACGTCATGGGCGCCCTGATGAAACTTCGGCGTGACGCCGACGGAAGAGAACGCCGCGGCTATCTCCTCCATCTCGCCGATATACCTCGCGGCCACGGAGGGGAGGCGACGCGTTCCCGATTCCATCTGTCGGTAGAGGGCCTCGCGGCTGCCGAGCATCTCTTTTTCGAATTCCTCGCCCAGCCCCATCGCCTCGGCGGCGATGAGAACGGCGGTCTGCAGCGCGAGCGTCCCCTTTCTGAGCGCTGCGGAGCACATCTTGAGGCCCGATGCGCTGCCAATCTCGCTCCCAATTACGCGCACGCTGATGCCTTTGCCGTCCAGTGCGGTCATCGGGTCGGTGCATTCGCCGCTCACGTAGAAAACAGGGACCCTCTCCTCCCAGGGCGGCGGACCGACGATGATCCCGCCGTCGATATAAACCCCTCCCGCATCCGTGATGATTTTCCCGGCCTGGCGGGTGGAATCGGGCGATATGGCGTTGCAATCGACATAAACCGGACGATGGCCGGTGGCTTTCATGGCTGCTGCTATCTCTCTGGCCGCGTCCACCGCGCAGGCGGGCGGCATGATGGAGAGCACCAGGTCCGCCTCTTCCAATAGCGCTTCCATGGTCGGAACCTCCTGGAACCCCGCCGCCAGGGCCCGCTCGCGCGTGAGCGCGCTGCGTCCCGAGAGGCAGGCGACGGCGGCGAGTCCGTTTTCCTTCAAAACGCCGCCTACGGCGCTCCCCAACTCTCCCGGACTGATGATGGCGATGGTCTGCGCGGTCATGACGAACCTCCTTCATATGCTCCATCGACGCAAAAACCTCACATCGCCAATGCAGGCGAATGCGAGGCCTTCGCGCGTTCCGGCAGTTTCTTGGCGGGGCGATACCCTAGGGCAGCACCTTGATGGAAATGGTCGCCGCCCACCTCTTCCCGAAGGAGCGGTGCAGGCCGTCGGCGAACTGCATCGTGAGCTTGTAGTCCCCCGGCGCCAGCTTGATGGAGGCCTCCGTCTGCCCCTTGCCGTAGTGTAAGTGAATTTTGTCGGTGGGGATCACCTTGCCTTTTCGCATGGGACCCTGGTTCAGGAGGACGTGGTGATGCCCGGTGCCCTTCACCACCTTGCCCGAAGCCTTGATGGTCATGCCCTTCATCCCCATCACGACCTTGACGGGGCTTTTCACCTGCGCGCCGTCCTTGGGCTCGATGAACCAGACGCCCTTTTTCATCTCTTTCTTCTCGGCCCCTTGCGCATACCCCGCAAACGCCAGAAACGCCGCGAATCCCAATGCGAACAACCCGAAAACGCCTCTTCTGCTCATTTTCGACTCCTTTCCGGCCCCCGTCCGGAGAGCCTGCAAGCGATACGTGAAGGGCGCGATGCCCGGAAGTGACAAGAGCAATTTCAAAATAGTGTGCCTTAAGGAAAGCCTATCAAAACTCGATGCGCACCCCAAAGAAAAATCAGCCCCTGGGGCGAAATTTTCCACCGGCGGGCGGAAACGCCACCTGTATCGAGCGGGATTGACGAGCAAAACCAACAACTCCCGCAGGGGGAATCCTCTCCGTAGGGACAGGTCGCGACCTGTCCCCCTACAGGTGGCATTTTAACCGTTGGCTGAGGGCAATCACGTCTGTAGAGGGGCTTTTCTTCCATCCCCCCTCGTCGGGACATCGCTTTTACCCCCCTGTCAAGGGGGGATACAGGGGGGTTGCTTTTATCAGTCGAGAGAGGTGTCCCCTCTACTCTCTAAAAAGGGGACTTTTTCAACAACCCCATATGTGTGGCGGACATATATGTCCAACCTGCAAGTCAATTCCAATCGAGGTATGAAGAATTCACCCCTCACTCCTTGGCGCCGCGGGCTTTCAAGACCTCGATCACCTTCTGGAACGGCTCCTTGTTCGGGCCTGGCGCTTTGAGCCGAAGCCGGGCCGCCGCCAGGGGCGTCTGCGTTCGGCCATCTTTCGCGTTCACGTCTGCGCCCGCATCGAGCAGGACCCGGGCGGCGTCCACCCCTCCGCCGAATACCGCCCAGTGCAGCGGCGTCTTTCCGTGTTTCCTGTCTTTTGCCTCAAGTTGCGCGCCGCCCTTGAGGAGAATCTCCACCGCCTTCGCGCGCCCGTTTCCGGCCGCCACGTGAAGCGGCGTCAATCCGTTCGGCGCTATCGCGTTCACGTCCGCCCCGCCGGCGAGCAGGGCGCGGGCCCCCGCCGCGCTTCCTTTCATCGCTGCGCCGTGAAGCGCGGTCAGACCCGCCTTGTGTCGGGTAGAGCACTGGCGCGCGCACCTTTAGGCGGAGGGTTTCCAGCCCTGCCCTTTCGGTTGCAGGGTGGGGTCACAGTTCCGCCTTGAGCCACGTTTCCAGCCGCCCCCCCTAAAATTCCGTACGTCGGGTTTTCCCCGGTACGGCTTCAAGCAACAGGCACCTCCCAGCTTGGAGTGGAGTCTTCCGCGGGAACACCGGGGTTAAGACCGACCCTGCCATACCCCTCGGCGGGTCCAGCGTTTACTCCATCCTCAGGCTTCACCATTTGCAGGGCGGTTTCCCCCGCCTCTGTGTGCGGGCTGCCCACCACGGCGTCGCCACCTGTGCCCAGAGGTCCTCGCTCCGGGTGGGTTGTGTTGTCCCACCCTTCATCGCTTGGCGACCTCATCCGCCAGTCTGGAGGTCTCCGTCTCACTTCCCGGCGCCCCGGTTATAGAGACGGTCTTCGACATTCACAGGGTCATCCTGTCATGACCTCCACACCTTCCGGACTTTCACTGCGCTACTTTCGAGTATTGCCGCCTTCAATACGCCGGGAGCCCCGGTGCGTGCGCCTCAGTTTCTTCCGCACCGGCACTGGCCATCGGTTAGGAGGGAGACCCTTGGCAACTCCATCTACCCCGCAAATCAGCTTCACGCGGGAAGTCCTTGTTTCGACGCTTCATCCGTTCACTTTCGTTACGGCCCTACTCGTTGCTTGCCTCCCGGGCTGATCGCACACGAGCGGCACGACGGCCCCTCTGTACCCCGAGGCTTTTACGTCCGGGCTTCCAGATCGCCGGGTCGCCCCGTACGTCTGCCGGATATGACTACGGCGCCAAACTGAGAATTGCGCCGGCGGGACTTTCACCCGCTAGTACCGCAGCTAGTCTCGCTGCACCCCTCCCGTCGGGCTTCGCCCCCGCGCGAATCAGCGCCGCCACCGCCGCCCCGTGCCCCCGGAACGCCGCCCAGTCAAGCGGCGCCTTGCCGATCTTGTCCCGCGCGTTCACGTCCGCGCCGCCCCCGGCCAGGGCTTCTATCCCTGAAGCGCTCCCCTTGATGGCCGCATAGAATATCGGCGTCATTCCCAGACGGTCCCGCTCGTCGGCGTCCGCACCGCCTGCGAGCAGGGATTTGATCTGCGCCGCATCGCCCTTCAGCGCCGCATCGTGCAGCTGAGCGGCGAGTGCGGAGGAAGCGAACAGCCAGATCGCAAGAGCCATGAAGATCATTCGGCGGAGCATCTGTTATCTCCCCTTTTCCTGTAATCGTCTGTGTTGAGTAGAAACAGTTATTTTACACGATTCGTTTTCCCGGCGCTTCGTTGCGCTTACCACCCGACAATGATGCGGGTACGCAAGGCCACGCGTTGATATGGTCGATGAAAATGAAGCCATGCTGCATGGCGAATGGTTTCGTCTGTGCTGCTGGCTGCGGCGGAATATATACACGCGGTCTCGATGTGATAATGTCCGACGACCCTGATATCTGTAGCCGCGAAGATGTCATCGAGCTTGCGGACTCGGCGTGCCCGCCTGCATCACAATCGGCTCGATGAGTACGCCATGCCCGTCCATGCTGCTCGATGACGGACACAAGGAAATGGGAACGAAACAGATGGCGTCAGAACCCAAGGCGATGAACAGCGCGGAATGGAGCCTGCTGGTGCTTCTGTCGGTTCTTTGGGGCGGCGCATTCTTCTTCGTAGGCGTCGCGGTGACCGAACTGCCGCCATTGACCATCGTTCTGGCCCGTGTCGGCATGTCGGGATTGATTCTCCTCTTTCCATTCCGTTTTCTGGGTTATTCCCTGCCGCGCGGCCTGCGCGACTGGACGCCGTTTATCGTGATGGGCCTGCTCATCAACGTTCTGCCGTTCAGTCTGTTGAACACCGGACAGACCATGATCAGCTCCGGTCTTACGTCGATCATGACTGGCATGACGCCGCTGTTCACGGCAATTGTGATGGCGTCGTTCCGCGAGGAGCGTTTGACGTGGAACAGCGTAATCGGTGTGCTCCTGGGCGTAGCGGGAGTGGCGATCATCAGCTGGTCGGGCGACGCAGCAGCAGACACTCATCTCCTGGGGATCGGGCTATGCCTCGCCGGGGCATTGAGCTACGCGTTCGCCGCGCTCTGGGGGCGTCGACATCTGAGAAACATGCCGCCGCTCAAGTCGGCGACCTGCCAGCTTCTCTCTTCGACCCTGATCATGGTTGCAGTGGTCGCGGTCGTCGATCGCCCCTGGACGCTGCCGCTGCCCGGCGCAAAGATCTGGCTGGCGCTCGGTGGTCTCGCCCTCTTCGGAACGGCTATCGCCTACATCGTGTTCTTCGAGATTCTATCGCGCGCAGGCGCAAGCAACGTAATGCTGGTGACACTGCTGATTCCGGTGACGGCGCTTCTTCTCGGGAACCTGTTCCTGGGCGAGCCGATCTTCATGCACGAGCTCATCGGCGCCGCAACAATCGGGCTGGGACTGTTGTTCATCGATGGACGCCTGCCCAGGCGAATGGCGCACGCCGTCTCGACCTGAAGGGCATTGCTTTCAATTCTCGCGGCCGACAGAATCGCGTCCCCTGAGGAAGCAAGGAAGAGCTCATACATGATTCAGGTCCACCACTTTCTTTCGCCGAATGCCATCCTTCCCTCACACCGGAATGTACGCCCCCCGGAACTCCAGCAGGTCATCCCGCCGGGGGCTGAAGATCTGAAGGTCCTGGGAGCCGTCCTCGAGCGCTTTCAGCCAGTGCTCGACGTTCGATTTACAGACAACCACCTCGCCCGCGCCCACCTCGCGCTCCTCCTCGCCCTCGACGCGGAACAGAAAGCGCCCGCGCTGGATGAAGGACATCTGCTCGTGGGGATGTTTGTGAGAAGCGACTTCCGAACCCTCCGAAAACGTCCAGAGCGCGAGCGTCTGGTTCTCGCCCACGATCATCTGGAGTTCGATGACGCTCTCGGGCGGGATGTTCTCGTGGATGATGCGCATCCTGGGAATGTCGTCCCACTTCTGAAAGATCATGGCTCCCTCCTTCGGGTTGAGTGGGGCCGAAACGGCTCAATGAGCGTTACTTGGAAAGAATTTCCGCCTCCTTCATTTTTCGTGCTTTCAGTCATTGTCGGGAATTCCGGTCCGCGCCGCAACTTGCCGACCTCCCGGCGCAACTCGCCCGCGCACCTTCTTCTTTACCATTTCTTTACGCAAATATTATTGACCTCGCTCAACGGGAAAAATAACATTCTATTGGTCCCGACACGCCGCCAGGCAAGGACAGGATCGAGGCGATGTTCTTTTCTATACAACGCTTTTCGTCGCTTCAGCGGCGCGGCTGCTTCCATCACGAGTTGCCTGGCGGTTCGGGCGCCACCTCCACGCAGCCTACCGGACTCAACAGCGCCGCTTTCCACGGCTCGCGTATCAGGACACCTGCTCTTCTCCTGAGCGTCGTCATGGCGATGGCGCTGTGCCTGACGACGGGCGTGGCTCTCGCAGATCCCATCGATAGTGTGATGAAGCGCCTCGAAAAACTCGAAGCGGAAAACCGGAAACTCCGCGGGGAAATCGAACTGCTCAAGGCCGAACGCAAGATAAGTGCCCCTCGGGCCGCAGCACCTGCGCCGAAAGGCGCCAAGGCGGAATTCGTGAAATTCGACCCGAAATTCGGCTACGAAATCCTAGACCCCACGACGAACGTCAATCGCAAGCAACGCCTCTTACTCGACAGAAAGAAAATGGGCGTCCTCGCCCCGGACAGCTTGCATTTACATGGCGCCGTCAGTGCGATCGCCAACTACCAGTCGAGCAACAGGGACGATAAGTTCGGATACCTGATGCGCCACCCGACCGCTTCCAACCAGGTGGGGCGCACGGTCTCGGAGTCGGCGATCCATTCGGTGCAACTGGGATTCACGGGCGCGCTCGGCGACTGGATTACCACGAACGCAGAGATCCTCTACGATCCGGAACAGAGCTTCGGCAAGGGCACCAATACGTACCTGGAACGCAACCAGCTTCAGGTGCGGCGCGCCTATGTCCTCCTCGGGGACCTCGACAGGTCGCCTCTCTACGCCGGCCTCGGCAAAATGGCGGTGCCATTCGGCCTCACCGACAGCTTAAGCCCGTTCTCCACGTCTAGCGTCTGGCACGCCTTCGGGGGACTGGCCAACGGTGTGAGAGCGGGCTACGCGGGCGACGGCCTGAACCTCTCCGTCATGGGCGTACAGGGAGGGGCGCAGTTTCGGGCCGCGAACACCCCGGTGCACGGCACCGCCGTCCCGAGCAGGCTGAACAACTTCGCCGTGGATGCGAACTACACGCTCGGGCTGGGCTCGGTCGGCTCGTTTCTCATGGGAGGCTCATATCTGCGCGGGACGGCCTATTGCCAGGATTTTCCGGTCGTCCACTTCGCACCCTGTAAGGACAACAACCCGGCTTTCGGCGTTTACGGGAAATTCATTTACGGCGACTTCACTCTGCAGGGGGAGTTCGCCCGGACGACGGACGAGTGGCCCGCGACCTTGAACCCCGCCATTCCCCAATTCCCGGCCGGCAAAGTAACGAGTTTCGGGGTCGGGACAAGATACCGTTACGACTCCGGTTTCGGCCCGGTGGATTTCTCCGCCGAATTCAGCCGATTCAGCGCTGGAGCGGAGGGTGCGCCCTGGGAGCGCCAGGATCAACTCGTCCTGGGTCTGGGATGGTTCTTGCGGCCCAGCGTGAAAGTTTTTGCCGAATACATCAAAATTGACGGCTATACGCCGCTGAATTTCATCAGCGGTGGAAACATCAAGGATGAAAACGGAGAAGTGCTGCCCGATCGCACCCACAGCGACGCCACCGCCCGCTCGGAAGTTTTCATGGTCGGCGTAACCGCGGCGTTTTAAGATTCAGCCATGCAGAGATGTACTAATCTCTTTCCCCTCAGCCGCACGTTTTCACTCGTCACATTGCGCGAACTATCAAGTCTGCGAGCGAACCCACGGGTCGATGAGGGCGACGCCGGTATTGCGGAAATCTCTCTCATTTCGCGTGATGAGTGAAAGCCCTCGGGCAAGGGCCATTCCGGCGAGCATGGCATCCGGCAAGTGGTCGTCCAGCGATTCGCCCCGCCTGCGTTTTTCCTCCATCACCCGGGCGCAGACCTTAGCGTCGCTGAAAGCCCAATCGAGCACGCTATCCTCGAAGAGGTCTTCGAGAACCCCTTGAAAACGCTCGGCAAGCTCCTCGCGGCGTCGGCCCGGAGGGAGACGACCGATGCTGTCGAGTATTTCCCACACGGTGATGGAAGCGAGAGCTATTCCCTCTTCGGCAATTGCGTCGATACACGTCACAACGCGAGGCTCCGGGTTCGGGCGCATCATTTCCGAAACGACGTTGGTGTCAAGCAAATAGGCAAAAGGGCCGCTCACGCCTCCTCTCCATCGCTCAGGTCGAGCGGGCGATAGCCGTAGCGGGCACGCGGCGGCAGTTCAACGCCATATTCAGGGCCAAAATATCGCTTGAATATCTCGGAGGGCTTGGAGCGGCTTTCATCCTTTTCCCGCTTTTCGTGGATGAGACGGCGAACGAACTCCTCCATCGAGACCCCTATACGCTGCGCCTCACGCCTGACCCAGGCCTTGTCCCCATCATCCATATTTCGAACGGTAATCGTAGCGCTCATCGCATAGCCTCCTTCTCTTCTACATGCAACTGTTACATCTACCAAGAAAATGCTAGCATATTATGCTATCAAATCCAAGGTTTTTTTATCTCCCCCTTACCTTACCCCCTCCCCTTCCATGAAACGCGCGATTTCCTCTTCCGGCCAGCCGAGCCATTGCTGAAGCACCTCGGCGGTATGCTGGCCGAGCAGGGGCGGCGGCTTCACTTCGGCTTGCGCCCCGCTCATGATCCACGGCGCGCCCACCACGCGAATCTCTCCCGATACGGGATGCTCGACGCGCCTGATGAGGCCCCGGTGCTCGACCTGGGGGTCTGCGAGCGCGCGCTCGTAGTCGTTCACGGCGGAGAAGCCCACGCGCTCGGCTTCCAGGCGCTGTTCCCACTCGGCCATTGTGCGCGATGCGAAAATGTTGGACACCCGCTCATTGATGGCGTCGCGGTTCGCCACGCGCGCCCGCGCCGTCGAAAATCGCTCATCCTCCAGCCAATCCTCCACCTCCAGCGCGCGGCAAAAGCCCGGCCAGAAGCCGTCGTGCTGCACGATGACGGTCACGTACTCTCCGTCGCTCGTGCGGTAGGTGTTCGCGGGCACCCGCATGGGGTTCTCGTTGCCGTGCCGGCCGGGGGAGACGCCCGCCTGGAGCGTCTCGCCCATGCGCGGCCCCAGCGCGGCCACCATGGCGTCCTGCATGCTCACGTCGATGTAGCGGCCCTCCCCCTCGCGCTTGACCGCGTGGAGCGCGCTCACGATGGCGTAGGCGGAAAACATGCCCGCCAGCACGTCGGCGAGCGGCGCGCCTATCTGGGTGGGGTCCTCGTTGCCCGTTACGCTCATGACGCCCGAGACGGCCTGCAGTATCGGGTCGAGCCCCACCCGGTCGCGGTAGGGGCCGTTCTGCCCGAAGCCCGAGAGCGAGCAGTAGACGATTCTGGGATTCGCCGCGCGGGCATCCTCCCAGCCGAGGCCGAGTTCGACCAGCTTTCCGGGCGCCATGTTCTCGATGATCGCATCGGCCTCGCCCGCCAGAGCGCGCACCGCGCCCTTGCCCGCTTCGGTCTTCATGTTGATGGCGATGCTCTTTTTCGAGCGGTTGTTCGCATAGAAATAATCTTCGTGCTCCTCGCGGTCCTTGTAGCGGGTGATGCGGCGCGTATCGTCCCCGTGGCCTGGGCGCTCAATCTTCACCACCACGGCCCCCATGTCGGCCAGCATCGTGGCGCAGAAAGGGCCCGCGACGACCTGGGTGAAATCCAGCACCCGGAACCCGCTCAAAGGCGCTGCGGCTTGCGATTCGGACATCTTTCCCTCAACGGATGGAACCGGCGCGATGAAGAGCGGAACACCTCATCGCACAGGCTGCGGCATGAATCGAATTCTATTCGTTCGCTTCACGAATCAACGACTTCACCGGTGGGATACTCCCGTACCTTGCGCCCTCTGACATCCCGCAGACTGACGACGCGGCACGCGCCGATCGATTCGTTCTCCGGCAGCGGCGCCTCCCCTTTCGCCTTACCGGTCTGCTCTACACTCTTCAGGGACTTTAGAACATTGCTCCCCGAAACGGCCTCCGCGTCTGCGTTGTAGTAATCGAACCAGGGCAGACCGGCCTCAGTGTAGTCCCTGGCCGTGGGCGGCTCAACCGGCGGCCGCTCGCCCGTGATCGCCATCCACTGGACGGAATTAGCGATGGTGACGAAACACCGGCTGGGATGCCGCTGGTCCCAGGCATCCAGGCCATAGGGGTCCTCATAGATTTCCTGCTGCATCCGGCCGCCGGGCGCCAGTCCCATGCCCATCTCCGAGGGACTCTCCAGAATAAAACCCTGTCCCGCCACGTTTCTGCACATCTCTTCATAGCGCTCACGCTTCATGGGATAGGCCACGATCTGCAGGCCGCCAAGGCGCGCGGCGCCCTGCAACTGCTCCTCGGCCGTGTAGCCCTCCCCCAGGGGCATGGCCACGAACTGGCGGACTATCCCTTTTTCGACGCAGTAGCCGTCGAGCCAGGGCTGCTCGGGCAAAACGAGGTAATCCTGCGGGTCGGTGTTCAGGTGGTCCACCCAGTTATCGCCGGTGAGCGCGCAGATTTTTCCGGTCGCAATCTTCACCGCGAATGGATAGGGAAGAGAACCGCTGAATCCCGAATCGAAGTTGATCCACAGGGCCTCGGCCTGGAACATCGGCATAATCACGCCGCCTCGGCCGAGCCACTCCCCTGGCAGGCGCTCTGCGTAGTCGTCCAGGTGCCGCAACGGGAAACAACCCAGACCCGGGGGCAGGAAGTAATCTTCCCCGTCGTCCGGGATTCGAAGGGTGCGCTGGAACTCGATCGTGCTCCGGGCGTGGTCGTGAACCTCGGGGCACCGGATATCCAGGCAATCGTTTTCAAGAATGATCATCAGAATCCTCCTTTACCAGTCTCCGTCCCGCACCTCGCGCACCACCCGGAGGATGGCGTCATCGGGCGCCTCTCTCATCTGGCGGATCAGCTCCGCGAACAGTTTTGGCCTTTTGCGGATGATCTCCTGCAGGTCGCTCGAGACCTTCCCCGCCAGGGCCAGCAACACATCCGGGTCCTCGCCCAGTTCCCGCGCCAGCTTCAGAGTCGTTGCCTCAGAAGGCGGCGACACGTCGCCGCGCTCGATCTTGCTCAAATAGGCCGGTTCGACTCCTATCCGCTGCGCCACCTGCCTCAGCGAATAGCGCCGGTCCTCCTGTCTCAGACTTTCACGTTGGGTTCGGATAGTGCTTCCAAATTGTGTCATATATAGAACATAGTACATATTCTGTTTTTCGTCAAGTTTTTCTTATCGCTAGCGGATAAAACCGAAAATCAAGACCCGGCTAATCTATTGTTTTCAAATGTTTTGGATGGATATTCGGGCATTCACGGAAACGCGGAAAACGGCGGCATGGCGCCCCGGGGCCGGTATGGAACCATCTCCATTAACTACTGTATTTATCTGCAATTCATATTCGTCGATTCACGTTTTCCCGCCTTTTAGCGGGAAGTCATGGGAATCTTCGCTCGCCAGGATGCCGGCGGCAATCATCGAGATGAGCCGGTAATGTCAGGAAGAAAAGGAAATTTCCAGGCGGCGGGCAATATCTCCAGGAATGATATTCAGGTTGTTCTTGAGTCTCTGTAATTTCTGACAACTTCCCGAATTCACGTCCACCGAAGCGTCGCATCAGCATCAAATTACTGTCGTGTGCGCCACAAATTGATGGTCAACAAGCTGGAAGCCTGACTAAATCGCAGGCGAGCCGCCAGGTCCGTTCGCGCCGATTTTGCCGGTCACTTATTCGGTTTCATTCCGTGACCTCCGTGCTTCATTTCCTTGCCTTTACCGTGATGGGACATACCGGATTTGCGCCCGTCGCGCCCTTTCATTACACCGAAATGGAGTTTCTTGATCAGACGGTCCCGAGCCGGCTTGGTGAAATCAAGCTTCAACACCCACTCTCCTGTCATTTCAAGGTGCACCCGCGCCCGATAGGTTCCTGGGGTTCCGTGCGGTTCGGCGGGTGTCGGGCGCACGTTGTGGGCGCCGGGCATGGACGGCATATCGGCGCCGACCGTGAACTCGGCGCCGGCGACCGGCATGCCGCTCTTCTTGCCCTTGAGGGTGATCATGCAGTCGTAGACCAATTTCTGCTCCGCCGGTTTGCATTCCACCTCGGCCGCTTTACGCTCGCCCGCCGCAGTCTGCATCGGCCACAGTCCCAGTCCACCGACAACGAAAACTATGAACAAACGAGTCTTCAACATCGCTGCGCCTCCTATCGGTCCGGGTTGGATGGTTCAGGAGCGGAGATGCCCAGGTAATTCGAAACGAGCCGCTCGTCCGCCATCAGTTCCGCCGCAGATCCATGGAGAGTAATCCGTCCGCTTTCGAGAACGTAGGCCCGGTCGGCGAGCGCCAGAGTCCGCCTGACGTTCTGTTCAACGAGGAGGATGGTGATCCCCTGCTCGCGCAGCCTGCGGATCAGCCCGAATACCTCCTCCGCCAACTTGGGCGACAAGCCGAGCGAGGGTTCGTCCAGCAGCAGCATCCGGGGCCTGGATTCGAGTCCGCGGGCAAGCGCCAGCATCTGCGCTTCGCCGCCGCTCAGGCCGGCGGCCGGATTATCCAGTTTGTCCGCAAGGGCGGGGAACAAGCGCCGCAGGCTCGAGCGGCTGCGGCGCCGCAATATGAACCGGCCTCTTTGATGGGCGGCGACCTGGAGATTCTCCTCCACGCTCAGGGTTCCGAAGATCATCCGCCCCTCGGGAACCTGAACGATGCCGCGAGCGACGACGGTGTGCGCCGGAAGGCCGCCAATCGACTCACCCTCGAAGATGATTTCGCCCTTCTCCGGCGACACGATGCCCGAGATCGCATTGAGGATCGAAGTCTTGCCGGCGCCGTTTGCGCCGATGATGGAAACGATCTCTCCGGGCCGGACTTCCAATGACGCTTCATCGACCGCGAGGATGCCGCCGTAAGAAACGCTCAACCGGCGCAATTCAAGCATCGAGCGCACCGTCGCTGCCCAGATAGGCTTGCCTTACGTTCGCGTCGGCGAGCACCTCGCCCGGGAGTCCTTCCGCTATCTTGCGGCCGAAATCGAGCACGCAGAGACGGGTGCAAACGCCCGCGATCAGCGCCATCTTATGCTCGATCACCACGCAGGTGCGGTTCGGAGCGACGACTTCGCGGATGAGTCGGGCCATGTCTGCGGTCTCGGCCGGAGTCATGCCGCCCGCCGGTTCATCGAGGAACACCAGCGGCGGATCGCTCGTCAGCGCACGGGCGACCTCCAGGCGACGACGCGCCGGCAGGGGGAGGTGCTTCGCCAGTACTTCCCGATCTTCTAGAAGTCCAACCAGCTCCAGCATTTCCTCGACTCTTCTGGTATCGCCGCAACTGCGCGCCGGGCAGCTTCGCAACAGGGCGAGGAGTCCACCTGAAACCCGGCTGTGCTGCGAGGCCCACACGTTTTCGAAGACGGTCATGCTCGGAAACAAGCGGATGTTCTGAAAAGTGCGCGCGATTCCCAGGCGCGCAATCCGGTGTCCTTTCCAACCGGTGATGTCCGCGCCCTGAAAGGAAATGCGCCCGCCGCTCGGCGGGTACACGCCGGTCACGGTGTTCAGAAGCGTCGTCTTGCCCGATCCATTGGGCCCGATGACGCCCAGAACCTCTCCGGCCGCGACCTCGAGGTCGATGTTGTCGAGCGCGGCCAGAGCGCCGAAACGTTTTTCGACCTTCCTAAGCGCGAGCATGATTCCGCCTCGAGAACACGGCCTTCAATCGATGCACCCGCTCCTCGTCGAGGATGCCGCGCGGCATGAAAATCAACAGTATCGCCACCAGGCCGCCAAACACGATCATCCTGTAGCCCTGGATGAAGCGAATCGCTTCCAGGAAACCGATATCGATGGCGACGCCGATGAGCGGCCCGAACGCCGTGCCGAGGCCTCCGATCAGGCCGTAGGCGAGGGCATGCACGCCCAGCATGACGTTGAAGAACTGCGGCTCCACATAGGTGGTGAAGTGGGCGTAAAGAGCCCCGCCGACCCCCGCGATCACACCGGCCATGCCCACCGCCAGAATACGATAGCGCACGGTGTTCAGGCCCTGCATCTCGGCCAGCAGGTCATCCGAACCGAGCATTCTGAGGATGGAACCCAGGCGGGAGCGCTCGACCAGCAGCAAGCAGATCAACGTCAGCGCCAGCAACCCGTAGATAAGGAGCATGAACTCGGTCAGGCTGATGTCGCGCTCGAACATCCAGCGGATGCCGTGGAATCCATTTGCGCCCTCCGGACCCACCATCTCTCCATCGACATCGACCTGAATTTCGACGATCAGCAGGATCAGGCGCGCCATCTCCGCAAAGGCCAGGGTCGCGATCGAAAAGTAGAGACCGCTGAGCTGCAGCGTCAGAGCCCCCACGACCATCGCCACGAGTCCGGCCGCGCACGCGCCGACGACAATGCCCGCCCAGATCGGCATCTGGTACATGGCGGTCGCAGCGCCGGCCGCGTACGCGCTCAGCCCGAAGTAGGCCTGCTGGCCAAAGGAGATCTCCCCGGTCAGCAACAGCAGATAGGCCGACAGCGCGATGAACGAGATCATGCCGATGTTCGACAGCACCGTGACGACGTAATCGTCCATCGCTCAAACCCGCCGAAAGGCGAGAGCCTCGCGGCTCAGAATACGTTGACCCATGAGGCCGCCGGGCCGCAGCACAAGCATCCCGAACAGCAGCAGATATGCGCTGAGATCTTTGTATTCGTTGCCCAGATACCACAGCGCGTGGGCTTCGACGACGCCCAGCAGCAAGCCGCCCAGAATCGCGCCCGGCAGCGAACCCATTCCGCCCAGCATCATCGCAATGAGACCTTTGAAAGTGGCCCACAAGCCGAAGAAGGGGGTTATCTGCGCATCCGTGGATAATATGGCGTAGCCTGCCACCCCGCCCATCAGGGACACCAGAGCGAATGCGCACAGCGTGACCCATGCCGCATTGATGCCCATATAGGCGGCGGCCAGCGGGTTTTCCGAAACCGCTCGCAACGCCAGGCCGAAACGGGTGCGATACAACAGGACGTGCAAAGCGCCTACCATGATCATCGCCAGCACCAGCATCGAGGTCTGTTCCGCGCGGAACAGAAAGGGTCCGAGTTCGAAGGAAACTGCTGCGAACAAAGCGGGGAAGGCATAGGTGCGCTCGGGCAGCAGATGAATGGCGGCTTCCTCCAACTGCATCCAGATCACGAAACTCGACACCATCGACGCGAGTACGGCGCTGCGGCGGATGGCGTGAAAGCACAAGCGCTCGACATAGATGCCGACGAGGACGGTGCTCGCCAGCGTCGTCAAGGCGACGATCCACACACTGACCTGATGATGCACATGCAGCCACGTGCCGATGTAGGCGCCGAGCATGATGGTGGCGCCGAAGGAGAGATTGATCCGGCGCATTACGCCGAAGATGATCGTGAAGCCAATCGCCAGAAGCGCGTAGGACGAACCGAACATCATGCCGTCGACCGTGTTCTGGACAAAATCGATCATGACGCGGCTCCCACGAATCCGGTATTTTTTATTCTTTCTGCGACCCGAGATAGGCCCGGTGAATCACCTCGTCCTCTTCGAGTTCACCGGGCGATCCTGAAAATGTGATTTCTCCGTTTTCGATGAGGTAGAACTTGTGGGCCACAGTCAGCGCCATGTGGGCGTTTTGCTCGACCAGAAAAATCGTGACGCCTTCCGCATTCAACTCGCGGATAATGTTGAATATCTCCCTGACGATCAGCGGCGCCAGCCCAATGGATGGCTCGTCCATAAGCAGAATCTTGGGGCGATTCATCAGGCCCCTGGCGATGGCCAGCATCTGCTGCTCGCCTCCCGACAGGGTGCCGGCAAGCTGACCCTTGCGTTCTTCCAGGCGGGGAAACCGCCGGTACATGTCCGCGACATCAGCCGCGACCTCCTCCGCGGAAGCCCGCCGGGCATAGGCGCCGGCATGGAGGTTCTCCTCGACGTTCATGTACGGAAAGACAAGACGGTTCTCGGGCACCAAAGCGAGGCCTCTTGAGACCACCTTGCTGGCCGGCAGTCGCGTTATGTCATCGCCGCCCAAAACGACAGAGCCGGATGCGGGGGAAAGGATGCCTGCAATGGTGAACATGGTCGTCGTTTTGCCTGCGCCGTTGGGGCCGAGCAGGCAGGTGATTTCTCCCTCGGCCGCATCCAGGCTGATGCCTCGCAGCGCCTGAACTTTTCCGTAGGAAGTGACGAGATCCCGAACGCTCAGCATGTTCTCAAGCGCCCGTATCGAGAGAGGGGGCATCCGAGTCGGACGTCCCCAGGTAAGCTTCCTGTACGGCCTTGTTGCGCTGAACGTCGCCCGGAGTCCCGGATGCGATCTTCTGCCCGAAATTGAGAACGGCGATTTGCTCCGCCACGCCCATGACGAGTTCCATCACGTGCTCGACGAGCAGGATCGTTACGCCGGAATCGCGCATGCGACGAATGCGCCGGCTCAGATCCTGGATCTCCTGGCGGTTCATGCCGGCGGCGGGCTCGTCCAGCAGCAACAACTTTGGACGGGCGGCGGCGGCGCGAGCGAACTCCAGCCGCCGTTGCTCCCCGAATGCGAGGTTGGAGGCGAGTTCATCGCTTTTGTGCTCCAAATCGGCGAGTTCGAGCAGGGTGGCGATCTCCTTCCGGGTTCGGCGGGTAGCGCCGAACCAGCGAGACAGAAAGCCTTGCGTGGCGATATCCTGGGGCGAGTTCTGCGCCACCCACAAGTTTTGCCATACGGTGAGGTTCGGAAACAGGCGGATATTCTGGAACGTTCGGGCGATTCCCGCTCGCAGGCGTTGGTGCGGCGGCTTGCCGTTCATCAGTTCCTCGTGGAACCGTACCGTACCGGCCGTTTCCTGATACACGCCGCAGATCAGGTTGATGGTCGTGCTCTTGCCCGAGCCGTTGGGGCCGATCAGCCCGAAGATTTCGCCCTCGTTCACGGTGATGTCCAGCTCATCGACGGCTTTGACACCACCGAAGTGCTTGGAGAGTCCGCGTAGCTCAAGCATCGGACTTCTCCCGCCCGCCGAGACCGATGGCGCGCCTCAGGATACGGGTCGTGCGGGCGTCGAACAGACCATCGGGTTTCAGGTTCATCGCTATGATTATCAGCAACCCGAACACGATGTTGCGCCAATCCCCCAGAAATCTGAGTCCTTCCACGAGTACACCCTGAATGAATATGACCGCCACTAGGGTGCCGAACACGCTCGAGAGGCCACCGAGGATAGGATAGGAGACCGCGAAGGTCGCGAGCAGCACGGTGAAGGTAAGGTGATCGACGTAGGTCGCCGTGTGTGCGTAGAGGGCTCCGCCAATTCCGGCGATGAAGCCTCCGGCTGTCATGGCCGTCACCTTTACCGCGGTGAGGTTGACGCCGACGCTTTGGGTCGCGAGTTCATCTTCGCCGACCGCCCGCAACACCGCGCCGGCGCGCGAACGGTCCATCCACCATAGTGCAATCATGACCAGGATAACGAACGTCCAGACGAAGGTCGTGATCTCCCACGGCGACCATCCGTTCGCCACGAAATACCGGATCTCGCGGAAGCCGTTGGTGCTGTCCGGCCCGACTTCAATGTCGCCGCGCGGCACGCGCCAGCTCAGGTTGAAGAAGAACAGACGAACGAACTCGCCGAACGCGATGGTCGCGACCACCAGCATCAGACCCTTCACCCTCAGGGCGGGAAAGCCGACGATGAACGCGAAGAAGGCGGCGATGACCGCGGCCGCGAGCAGTGCGGGAAGAATGGGCAACTCGAAGATGACGGTGAGAATGCCTGCGGAGTAGGCTCCGATCGCAAAGAAACCGGCCTGGCCCAATGAGAGCTGTCCGGTCAGCATCAGGACATACGCGGACAGGCCGAGAAGAGTGTGAATCCCGATGAGTTGGGCGAGTCCGAGGTAGTACGACATCGGCGGCTAGTCCCGGTCTACCGTCGATCCGAAGAGACCGTCGGGCCTGAATACCAGGAAGATGAACAACAACAGAAGCACGTACATATCGCGTTCGTTGACGCCCCGGAAATACAGGAACGCATTTTCCATCCCGCCGACCAGCAGCCCGGCCGCAATGGCTCCGGGAATCGAGCCGAGTCCTCCGATCACCGCGATGATGAGGCCCTTGACCGTGAGCGGCACGGTGATCAGCGGCGACAGCACGCCGACCGCGGACGCCGTCATCGAACCGGCAATGCCGCCGAGCAAGCCCGCGAGCACGAAGGTGACGGCATTGGTTCGGTGTACGTCTATGCCGCAAAGCTGAGCCGCCACATCCTGTTGAGACACCGCTCGCGTCGCCAGACCCAGCCGCGTTCGGTAGAGCACGTAAAGAAGACCGATTGTGCTGACGATGTTCACCGCCAACACGAACAGCAAATCGCCGCGAATTCCATAAGGGCCTAGTTCGAACATCACATACTCGAACATTGCCGGAAAAGTGAGCGGCGAACCATCGGTCGTATGTACGACGATCTCGTCGATGAAGAACAGCGCCCCGATAGAAGCCATCAAGGCGGCCAGGTGGTTGTGGATTGGTATGAACCTGAAGCAGGTGATATACACGGCGCCGCCTATCAGCCCCGAGGCGAGCGCAGAGATCAGGAACACCACCGGGGCCGGGGCGTTGACGAAAGTAAACGCGGCCAGGCCGACGTACGCCCCGGCCAGAGCCGCCGCGGCGTAGGTCATGTTGAGTTTCCGCATGGCGCCGAAAATCAAAGAAAAGCCGATACCGATCAGCGCATAGGTCGTGCCGAAGAACAGGCCGTCGCCGATGGTCTGGGTGACCTCTACGAATTCGAGCAAAAAATCACTCATGGTCTGATCTCATTTGTACCCTCAGCGACCAGGGACAATCAGCGTCGCGCGAGACTAATACCGGATACGTGATCGGACCAGCCTAGTCATGTTTTCTCGCACTTCCATTGGAAAGACGCCAGTCCCGGCCCGGCGACATGGTGAACAAAATCTATTCGAACTCCCGTTCACCATGCCGCCGCATCAACAATCCACCAGTCACGATTCTGGTCGGAGACTGCGTTAGCGCGGATCGTGGACGACCTTCCACGCACCCTTTTGGGCTTGCACGAAGACGTAGGGTTTGATGGATTCGCCCTCGTCCTGGACCCGACCGATCTCGCCCATCAGCCCATCGACCTTGACCAGCTTCTCAAGGCCGTCGCGTACTTTGCGTCTGTCGGCCTTCAGTGTCTCGGGTTTGGCCATGACGCCGGTCGCCTCGACCACCTGCTTGATGATGTGCGCGTTCTCCCAGGCGGCCGCGCTGTGCAGATCGGCGGCCCCGCCGTTGGCTTCGGCGGCGGCGGCGACTTTCGCAGCGGCTTTCGTGATCGGAGCGAAGCCGGTCGGGATGTAGATGCCTTCCGCAGCCGCGGAGCAACCCTTGAGGGTTTCCGCGCTCGACGAGCTGGTGAGCCCCACGAGCACCTTCGGTTTGATGCGCTGGCGTCTCATCTCCTTGAGCATGCCGCAGGTGGTGAAGGGGTGCGAGGAGATGATCATCATGTCGGCGCCCGATCTCTTGAAGGCGCGGGCCTGGACCGAGAAGTTCGTATCGGCAAGCAGCCAGTTGGACGATTTCGAGACATTGAGCACATTCTTCATGCCCGCTATGATCTTGCCGGTCACCCCTTCGATGCCGCCGCCGACCCACTCGAAGCCGTATTTCTTGGCCTTTTGGACGATGACAGCGGCGAAGGTGATCCTGGAGTGGGCTTGGTCCGTCTCGGTTCCACCGTAGATCGTCTTGGCGTTGGGATACTTGGAGCGCAGCCATTTGAACAACGCGTCATACATGGTGATCTCGTTGGGCACGTTGCGGAAAGTCCACTGGGACTTCTTGGCAAGGCCGGGGCGAATCGCGGTGTCGGTGAGAATGGGGAACTGAAGCCCGGTGTCGGACTTGTCGCCCACCTTTTTCTGGAAGATGCCGTACATGGCCGCCGCGGCGCCGGAACACGTCGGACCGATGCCGATCAGCGCTCCGGTTTGCGATTCGACCTTGCGCGCGACCGAGATGGCCTGATCGGCGTTGCAGGCGGAATCGTAGTAGGTGAATTCCATCTTGGCCATGGTCCCGTCGCCCAGTTTCACGCCGCCCGAATCGTTAATGGACTTCACCGCCCCTTTGAGCACGGCCTCGGAGTTGACGCCGAACGAGCGCAAGGGTCCCGACTTCGCGCCCCAGGCTGCGATCTTGACGGTGCGATCGGCCGCGACCACCGGATGCGCGAGCGCAAAGAATGTTGAAACCAATATTGCCAAGGCCATTGCGATGAGTTTCGTGATAGACATAACAAGTCCCCCTTTTTGAATTCCCCCGTGTTTTTGAATCCCTACATCCTCTTGAGTGTTCCTGGTCACGTCTTCGCCTTCGAAGAGCCTCCACATCTTCCGATGGCGGCGAGGTTCATGGTTGCGCTTCAAGTGATACGCCGGCGCAACCACCACCAATGGGAAATAAATTTACAAGTCCCCCTTTTTCTGGAGATCCTCGATGACATCGAACAAACAATCCGGCAAAGTCCACACCTTGCCGTCAACGCCTGTGACCTCCACCGCCGAACATATTTCATTATATAGTATTTATATATTTATTGTATTATATTTTTACCCTATTTTTCGTATTATTCATATCGAATCCGTATCTTCGTCTCTCACGCTTGTTTCATTGCTGCCTCGCGTTCCACTCAAGCACCGAAACCTGGATGCCGCGATTCGGGCCGGGTCATGGAGCGCTGGCCGGTGGTTATCGAGAGGACGTTGCGTGGCGCCGGATCATAACGGTGAACAAGACATTGCAGGCAGAACTTCGGAGGACGGGAAGACGACGGCGCGCCGCGCGCATCCCGAAGAGCGCGTGCCAGTGGCATCCCCCGCTCTACTCGAACGGTCCGGTCCTGGCCCGGCCACGCCCGTTCGGGAGGGCTTGTTCGCCTGCTTCAGGTTTTCGCGCCTTCCCTCAACGGATGGAACCGGCGCGATGGATGACGGAAAACCTCATCGCACAGGCTTTTTCAAAGGCAGGCTATAGCAACAGAAGTGCTTTCAAATACTTAGCGCTCATACCTGGTACCCGGGGCCGGACTCGAACCGGCACGGCCTCTCGGCCAAGGGATTTTAAGTCCCTAGTGTCTACCATTCCACCACCCGGGCAGGTGCGGGGAGAATACCCCACCCGGCGCCGTTTCCGCCACATTCATACTTCGAGTGAGGCGTGAATTCGAAAAAGGTGCGAGAAGAGCCCGCGCCCATCTTCTTCAAGAGAAAAAGGGCCGCGGGCGTGAGACTCGAATCCCGCGCGCCGCGGCCCTTCGTCCAACTAATATCAAGGTCTGTCCCGCGTCCTCTTTGATGTGAGGACGAGGCCGGACATCCGGATTACCGCCGGGCAGGCCCACATGAAACTCAGCCCGTGTACTCCATGATGTGCAGGCCCAGCCCCCAGCGGTCGGCCATGTAGATGAGGCCCGTGTCCTTGTCCACCTGCACGTCGTTGCTCTGAGGACAGCAGCGCTCCTTCGTGCCGGCGGGGATGTAGTAGCCCACTTCCTTGGGACGGAACGGGTTCGACCAGTCCACCACGCGGAGGCCCGCGTTGAACCAGGTAATATACATGAGGTCGTCCTTCGTCATGTCGAGCCAGATGTTGTGCGCGCCGTGGCGCGAGCCCGTCTTGTTCCATTTATCATCGAGGGGGCGCATCTCGATCGGGTCGATCTCATAGGGCATGAACGTGCTCACCGGCAGCGGCTCGTGGATGTTCCTCAAGTCATAGAAAGTCACGAACGCGGGCGGATCGTCGCAGTTCACCGTGGTGGTCTCCTGCGTCACGATACCGAACTCGGACCCCTCCGGGACGATGAAACTGTGGTAGCAGCCCGCCCAGCCGTGCGTCTCGTGCGGGTTGTGGCGCCACATGAGTTCGGGCTTCGTCGGGTCGGTCAGGTCGAAGAGCGCGATGCCGGCGTCCCAATAGCCCGCCGTGACGTAGTTCCCCCAGGGATTTCCCTCGTGAATCCACCCGCCGTCGCCCACGATTTCGGGGTCCCAGGAGGGTTCTTCGCCGTCTTTCTGACCGGGAACGTGGCCCATGCCGATGAACTCGGGCGCCCAGGGGTCCTTCATGTCATGGACGAGTAACACCTTCCCCGCGTAGCCGTCTTTGAAGCCCGAGCTGTAGAGGAGCTGTCGCTTTCGGTCATAAATCGGACGGTGGATGCCGAAGCCGTCCACCTCCACATAGTTCACGAATTTGGGGTGGAACGGGTCGCGGTTGTCGAAAATGCGCAGGCCGCCGATGGCGTCGGGGTACTGCTCACGCAGGGCGGGCCTGAGTTCGGAGTTCGTGAGCAGAACCTCGTCGTTGATCCGGAGCACCTTGTGCGTGCGCGCCGCCGGGCTGTCGACGATCTGGTTGATGATCTTGGGATTCGCCGGGTCCTTGACGTCGAGAATCGTCATGCCGTCGTGGCCGTTCACGCCCGAGGCCGCGACGTAGCAGATGCCGCCGCCCACCTGAATCTGAAATGCGTCGCCCCAGCCGTTCAAGTCCGAGTGGGCGACGAGGCGGACGTTGTGCGCCTCTTCTTTCCAGGGTTCGGTGAGCACGTGGTCCACGCCGGTGTAGGCGTCGTTGCCGCCGCCGCGAATGGGGTTTGGGTGATATGAGGGTCTGCGCATGTTTCCTCCATCTGGAATGAATGATGTCGAGAAGCGGTCTGTCGAGATTCGCCGCGCATTCTATGGGATGAGGGTGGGCGGGGAAAAGCGCCGAGCAGAGTTTTTTTTCAGAAATTATTCTTCGCGGAACAGGCGGATGAAATCATCGAATGAAGCGGGTGGAGATTGGGCCACTTCCATGTTCTCGACGACGTGGTCCATCTGCCGCATACCCACCAGGGCGACGGCCACGCCGGGCGCGCTGCGGGTAAACTGTATGGCGCGCTGCCCGTCGGTGGAAAACCCCGGAAACACCTCCCCTATTATGGGAGGAAGCCCCTCGGCGGCGCGTCCCTGGAGGATGGAGCCGCTCGTCATGACGGTGACGCCTCTTTGGGCGGCGGCGGCGAGAAAGCACGTCGTCTCGCCGTTTAGGCTCTGGTTTGGCTTGGAGAAAGCCTCGGGCATGCCCAGATTCAGCGGCAGCTGAACGACCCTGAAGTGATGATTCTCACCGCCCGCGGCTTGCGCCGCTCCGAGCACCTCAGCCAGCGAGAGATACTCCCCCTCACCCGGCTCCATACGATACCCGTTCCAGGTGGCCGTGCCGTAGCTTTTGATCTTCCCCTCCGCCACCGCTCCCTCGAGTGTCTCGAAGGCGTCCTTGAGCCTGCTCAGGAAAATCTCGCGCGAGACTTCCTGAAGTTGCGTTTCGGGATTGTGGACGTAGTAGACGTCAATGGTATCAAGCCCCAGGTTCTCAAGGCTCGCGTCGAGTTCATGTCTGATATACGCGGGCGTCATGCAGTGGCAGTTCGCAACGATATCCTCGGGCGTGCAGACTCCCGGCTCGAAATAGGTTTTCCTCATGTAATCCATAAAATCCGCCTGCCCGGTCGGTGGATGGGTGTCGAAGGGTATGAACCCTCCCTTGGTGGATATGACCAGCGCATCCCTGCTCACCTCGCCTGCCGCAAACAGATCGTCCAGCGCGGCGCGGATGTTCCTCTCGCTGCGCTGAAAGCGATAGTTCACCGCCGTGTCGATGACGTTGCAACCACCGCGGACGGCGGCGGCCACGGATTCGCGATAAGCAGCGTCGGTCGCCTCGTCCGCTTCTCCGAGATAGGTGCCGACCCCGATGGAGGAGAGCCAAAGGCCGTTCAGCTGCCTGTAATGATCGGGATGACAGACCGACGAATGGGCCTGCGCGTAGCTTTGCGTGCCCTCTGTCGTGGCGAAACCTGCGTGGGCCATTTTCATATCCTGTTCAGGCGGCAAGATGGAGGTATCCTACACGCATTTTCCCCGAAAGACGATGAGAGGCTCGAAACACCCCGGCTCCTGCCCTCAAAAAGTTTCGTCTTGACAGGGCCTCGCCGCATCATCAATAATGTTTTCACTCGATCATTTCATGGAGGAACGCAATTCTTCGGTGAGGCGATAAACTCCCATATCGGGGATTCGCTTCGAACTTTTTTTTTGCGTGGGGGGGCCCGAAGACCTTGGAAATCAATATCAGCATCAACGGCGAGAGCCGGACGTTCGACGTGGAGCCCAGAACCCTTCTTGTTCACCTGCTGCGCGATGACGCCGGCCTGACAGGCACGCACATCGCGTGTGAAACCTCGATTTGCGGAGCTTGCACCGTCCTGATGGACGGCAAGGCGGTGAAAAGCTGCACCGTCCTGGCCGCGCAGGCGGATGGCTGCGCGGTCACGACCATCGAGGGACTCGCCAATGGGGATCAGCTCCATCCGCTTCAAGAGCAGTTCTGGGAAAAACACGGATTGCAATGCGGCTTCTGCACGCCGGGTATGATCCTGACGGCGAACCAGCTCATCGCGTCCAACTCCAATCCGACAGACGAGGAAATCAGGCACGGCATCGAAGGAAACATATGCCGCTGCACGGGTTATCAAAACATCGTCGACGCCATATCCGCGGCGGCGGCTCAGATGAGGGAATAAGAGATGGCCCAGGCACCCAAATTCATCGGCGCACCAATCAAAAGACGAGACGATCCGCGTCTCATTCAGGGCCTCGCCCACTACGTGGACGATTTCAACCCACACGGCACCCTGCACATGGCGATGGTGAGAAGCCCGTACGGCAAAGCCAACATACGCTCGGTCGACGTCTCAAAGGCGGCCGCGGCGGAAGGCGTCGTCGCCGTCTACACGCATGAGGAAACGAAGGGCATCGGCCCCGTTCCCGTGGGCGGCCTCGTACCCGACGCCAAGGTTCCCGAACAGCCGATTCTGGCGGACAAACAGACGCTGTTCGCGGGCGAGCCCGTCGTCGCGGTGATCGCCGAGACGCGCTACGGCGCGCGCGACGCGGCGGATCTGGTCGATATCGACTACGAACCGCTCGACGCCGTGGTGGACCTGGCAGCAGCTATGGAGTCCGGCTCTCCCAAGGTGCACGACGCGTATGAGAGCAACGAGGCTTTCAAGTGGGGAATCGCAGGCGGCGACGTGGAAGCCGGCATGAAAGAGGCCGACGTCATCGTCAAGGAGAAAATCACCAACGCCCGCGTCGCCCCGCTGGCCCTCGAGCCCAGGGGCGTTCTGGCGCACTACCTCCCCGGCGAGGACAAGATGACGATCTGGACCTCCACCCAGGTGCCGCACAAGGTGCGCACGCTGGTGGCGCTCCAGATCGGGATGCCGGAAAACCGCATGCGCGTCATCGCCCCCGAGGTGGGCGGCGGCTTCGGCAGCAAGCTCAACATCTACCGCGAAGAGGCGCTCGCCGCCTTCGTCTCGCGCGAACTCGGCGTGCCGATCAAGTGGGTGGAAAGCCGCTCCGAGAACTTCATGACCACCATCCACGGGCGCGGCCAAGTGGGCGATGTGGAAATGGGACTCAAGAACGACGGCACCATCACCGCGTTCCGCTACAACGTGCTGGCGGATTGCGGGGCTTACTACCAGTTGCTCACCGTGGCCATCTTCACGCTGACGGGTTTAATGCTGCCCGGCCCCTACAAAATCGAGAACATCGAGATGAACGCCACCGGCGTGTTCACCAATAAGGTGGCGACTGACGCCTACCGGGGTGCTGGCCGTCCCGAGGCGACATATATCCTGGAACGCATGATGGACATTGCCGCGATAGAGCTGGGCATGGACCCCGTGGAAATCAGGCGCAAGAATTTCCCGGACAAATCCGAGTTCCCATTCAACACCTCCGCAGGCCTCAGCTACGACAGCGGGGATTACCATCAGGCGCTCGACCTCGCGCTCGAAGCGGCGGATTACTCCGGTATGCGCGCGCAGCAGGAAGAAGCCAGAAAAGACGGCAGATATCTGGGAATCGGCTTTTCGACCTACGTCGAGATTTGCGGCATGGGTCCTTCCGCCGCACTGGGCGGTCAGGGATGGGAGAGCGCGCGGGTACGCGTGGAGCCCACGGGCAAGGCTACCGTATTCTCGGGCGCATCGCCCCACGGTCAGGGCCAGCAGACGTCATTCGCCCAGATCGTGGCGGATGGGCTGGGCATCGACGTGAACGACGTGACCGTCATCCATGGAGACACCGACGTCGTTCCCTACGGCGTGGGCACTTTCGGCAGCCGGGGCACCGTGGTCGGCGGCTCGGCGGTCGTCTACGCGCGTGACAAGGTGCGGGCCAAGATGGCCAAATTCGCGGCGATGGAATTCGAGGCGGACGAGAACGACATCGAATTCGAGGACGGCAAGGTATTCGTCAGGAGCGCGCCAGAGAAATCGGCTGGCTTCGCCGAGGTCGCGATGATGGCCTACAGCGCCATCGCACTTCCCGAAGACACCGATCCGGGCCTCGAGGAAACCCACTTCTTCGAGCCGAGCAACTTCACCTTCCCCTTCGGGACGCATATCGTACTGGCCGAGGTCGACCCGGAGACGGGCGATGTGGAAATTCTCCGCTACGTGGCGGTGGACGACGTGGGCAACATGATCAACCCGCTGCTCGTGCACGGGCAGATCCACGGCGGCATCGCCCAGGGGTTGGGACAGGCGCTGGAAGAAGAGATGATTTACGGCGAGGGCGGGCAGCCGCTCAACGCATCGTTCATGCACTACGCCTTACCCAAGGCGAGCAGGCTGCCACGCTTCGAGCTACTGCACACCACAACGCCGACGGACGTGAACCCGCTGGGCGCGAAAGGCGTGGGCGAGGCCGGCACCATCGGCTCCACACCCGCCGTGGTGAACGCCGTGCTCGACGCGCTTTCGCCATTCGGTATCACGCACATCGACATGCCGCTGCGCCCCGAGAGACTGTGGCGCGCCATCGCCGAGAAGAGGGCTTAAGTATGATTCCAGCTTCTTTCGACTACGTTCGACCACAATCGCTAGAAGACGCTCTCGCGCAACTCAGGGAGCATGGAGAAGACGCGCGGGTCCTCGCTGGGGGCCATAGCCTATTGCCCGTGATGAAGGCGAGGCTCGCCGATCCGGGCGTCCTCATCGACGTCGCGGGCCTCGAGGACCTCTCGGGCATCTCCGAATCAGAGGGCTCAGAGGGCGGAGTTCGCATCGGCGCGATGACGACCCACGCCGAAATCGAGGCGTCATCCCTGGTTCGGGGGAAATGCTACTCCCTCGTCGAGGCGGCCGGCGCCATCGGCGACGTACAGGTGAGAAACCGGGGGACGCTGGGCGGCTCTCTCGCTCATGCCGACCCCGCCGCGGACTACCCGGCGGTCGTTCTGGCAGCGGGAGCGGAAATCACCGTCGTTGGCGCGGACGGCGAGCGCGTCATTGGCGCCGATGACTTCTTCACCGGAGCATACGAGACGGCCCTGCGCGCGGGCGAGATTATCACCTCCGTCCGCATACGGGCTTCGGCCGTACGGGGCTCAAGCGCGTATCTCAAGGCGGCGCAGCAAGCCAGCGGCTTTGCGGTGTGCGGCGTGGCGGCCCGACTCGCGCTGGACGGAAACGGGGTGGTCGCCTCCATCCGCGTCGGCGTAACGGGCGTAGCCGCAACAGCATATCGAGCCACGAGCGTCGAAAACGCCCTCATGGGCAGCGCGCCGAGTGCGGAATCGATCCGCAAGGCGGCTGCGGGGGCCGGTGAAGGCGTAGACGCGCTCGATGATTTTTACGCCGGAGCGGACTTCAGACGCCATCTGGCAGGCGTATACACCGCACGCGCCATCGGCAAGGCCTGGATTCGTGCTACAGGCAAATAACGCCTAATCTTCAGGCGTGCACGATTTCCAGGAAAACGTGATTTTCTTTCGTCGCCCCCACTCGTTGGGGGCGATTTTCTTGGCCCTGGCGAATTCGAATTGAACGACACCCCTCTTCTCCCCTCAACACCTTGGCTCGCGCACGAGAACGCGCGCTTCATCGAGAGGCTCCGTGTGCTCTCGGAAGCCGATTGGATGAAACCCACCTTCTGCACCGAGTGGAACGCGGCGCAACTCGTCGGCCACATGACGGGAGGAGCCATCTCCTATGCCGAGCGCATCCGGGCGGCGCGCCGCGGCGAGGTCGTCATCTCGCTCGACGCAGGGACACCCGAGGAATTCCAGGCGGCGCGCGAAGAAATCACCCGAAAATCCATCGCCATGGCCTCTAAGGAGCGCATCAATTGGATAGAGAATAGCCAGGACGACCTCCAGGCTGAGATCGAGCGCCTTGAACCCGGCGATCTGGACCGCGGTCTCTGGCACCGGAAGGGGAACACGAAAGTGCGCACCTTCCCCGCTCAAAGGCTGTATGAAGTAGCGCTCCACGGCTGGGACTTGGAGAATGATCCGGATGCGCCACTGAGGACCGACTCGCTGGGCGCGCTCGTCGAGATTCTCGAATCGAGACTGCCCCTGTACTTCAATCGCTCGGACGCAACCGGGCCTGCGGGCGTGTTCCGCTTCGTGACGAGCGAGCCGGATGCGGCATGGGTGATGTCGATAGCCGGTGGTGAGGCATCGCCACTGGAGGACCTGTCCTCCTCCCCCGACGCCGTCCTTTCCGCATCAGGAAGCGATATGGTGCTCCTGTGCGCGGGCCGGGCGGATCGAGTGCAGAAAATCGCGGATAGCTCTCTCCTCATCGAGGGAGACGCACGAAAAGCGGCTGCGCTCATGGACGTCCTCTTCCAGCCCTTTTAAGGGAGTTGCTGGATAGACATGCGCATCGTCATCGACGGATACAACCTCATTCCCGCCATCGCTGAACTGAGGCGCGTGCTCCATCAGGACCTCGAAGCCGGGCGCGACGGCCTCATCGAGATGCTCCAGAGCTACCGCAGAAATTCCGGCGTAAATCCCAGAATCACCGTCGTTTTCGACGGCAAATCCCATCATGATCACGGGGGTGGAAAAAACGCGGGCGGCATCGAGGTGCTATTCTCCAGGCACGAAATCGCCGACGCGCTTATCCTGCGCCTCCTGAAGGACCGCTACAGGGGCGCCGTTCTTGTCACCTCGGACAGGGCCCTCGGCGAGGCGGCCGCGCCCTTTGCCTCGGCAATCGTGCGCACGGGCGAGTTTCGGGATCGCCTCCACCAGGCGGCCTTCATGGAGGAGGATTCTCCCGAGGAGAAGCCGTCCAGAACACCGAGACGCGACACGAAGAAGAAGGGAAACCCCAGGCGCGCCCCCAGGAAAGAGCGCAGGCGCAACCGGCAGCTCAAGAACCTCTGAGGCGTACTCTCACGCGCGGGGCGCTCCACCCCTAATCCATCACCTGTTCCGCAAGAGCGATTCACGAAATCGCATAAGGCATACGCCTCCTGCCGTTTAGAACAAGATGCGGCCAGTATGAATTTATTCGGAGCGCAGTCTGGGGTCGAGCGTGTCGCGCACGGCGTCGCCAAAGAGGTTAAAGGCGAAGACGGCGGCGGTGATGGCCAATCCCGGGAAAACGGGAATCCAGGGCGCGCTTTCGGCGTATTCCTCAGCACCTCCCTGAAGCATCAGTCCCCAGGCGGCGGTGGGTTCCTGTACGCCCAGACCCAGGTAGGAGAGCGAGGCTTCGAGTAGAATCGCCTGCCCCAGGAAAGAAGTGAGCATGATGAGATAAGGTGCCATGACGTTGGGAATCATGTGCCGGGAGATGATGCGCACGTGCGCGAAGCCGAGCGCTCGCGCGGCGTCCACGTAGGGAATTTCCCGTATCGAAAGCGCGCTCGAGCGCACCACGCGGGCGCATCTGGGTATTAAAGGAATCGTGATGGCGAAAATCACGTTTTGCGTCCCCGTTCCGAAGATCGAGACCACCGAGAGCGCCATGATGATGAGCGGAAACGAGATGAAGATATCCATGAAGCGTTGGAAGATGAGGTCGAAGCGCCCACCGAAATATGCGCTGCCCACGCCGAGGATGAGGCCTGCGGTGGAGCCGAGAATCGAGGCCGAGAACCCCACGAACAGCGCCGTTCTGGCGCCGAAGACGATGCGCGTAAAAATATCGCGCCCGAACTGATCCGTTCCGAACCAGTGCGTGACGCTCGGGGCGACGTGCATGCTGTCAAAGGCGTTCTGCACCGGGTCGTAGAAGGTGATCACGTTCGCAAAAGCTGCCAGGAGGATCATCACGAGGACGGCGCATGCGCTCACCGCGCCCAGGGGCTTTTTCCGCGCCGTATCCTTTATCTTGTCGACCCATGAGCGTTCGGGAACGGTATCGAAATCCATCTCGGAAACGGCGAGGTCGCTCGGTGACGCCATGGCGCAACTCCTAGCTGTAGCGTATGCGCGGGTCGAGCCACGCATAGAGGATATCGATGAACAGGTTCGTAAAAATGAATACGACGGCCACGAGCATGACGAGGGACTGCGTCATCGTGTAGTCGTGGTTCGTCACCGACTCGACGAAGAGTTTCCCCAAACCGTTCAGGTTGAAGACCTGCTCCGTCACCACAAGCCCGCCCATCAGGAAGGCGAACTCCAGGCCGATGACGGTCGCCACGGGCAGGAGCGAATTCTTGAGCGCATGGCGGTTGATGATGAGTTTCTCGAGCAGCCCTTTCGCTCGGGCGGTACGCACGTAATCCTCGCGCAAAACCTCTAAAAGGGCCGATCGCGTCATGCGCGTTGCGACGGCCGAATACCGATAGCCCGTCGCAACGGCCGGCCAGATAAGCTGCGAGATGTTGGCCACCGGGTCTTCCCATATCGGGGTGTAATGAATCGGCGGCATCCAGGGGTCTCCGAAGACTTTCTGCGTCATGATCAAGAGGCCGAGAATAATCAGGATGCCCAGCCAGAAGGAAGGCATGGCGATGCCTGCGATGCTGAACGTGCGCACGACGTAGTCGATCCAGGTATCCTGCTTGATGGCCGAGATTGTGCCGAGCGGAATAGCGATGAGAATGGCCGTGAGCGTCGCCATGATGGCTACTTGCAGCGAGAGTTCGAAGCGCAGGCCGATCTCATGCAGGATTGGCTTGCCCGTCCACATGGATTTCCCCAGGTCGAAGGTGAAGAATCCCGTGATGAAGTCGATGAACTGCACGTAGATGGGCGCATCGATGCCCAGGTTCTGCTGGCATGTCGCTATCGCTTCCTTGTCAACAAACATACCCGTGCCGGCCATGCGGAGTTCGCACACGTCACCCGGTATGAGGCGAAGCATGAAGAACACCAGCACCGCTGCACCCAGCAGCGTCGGGAACATCAGCAGGATTCTCTTGATCGTGTATCTATACACTTCGTGCGCCCTTGCGTTTTACGCCAGACGAGGCTCCAGACCGCCCTCCCCCGCCACCCGGCGATCCGGGAGGCGAAGGGGGACGATACGAGCTATTTGTCAATCCAGACGTTGTCCAGATGCTGGTTCAGATAGTGGCTCGGCGCTATCTTCCACCCCTTCACGTAGCTGCGGTGGGGGTTGATCTTGTACCACCATAGCGTCACGAACTGATGCGCCATCTCATCGAGTGCGCGCTTTTCATACTTGCGCATGATGGCGCGCTGCTTCTTCACGTCGGGCTCGCGGTTCATCTCGTCGAACCACTTGTCGAGCTGGCGGTCCTGATACTCCGCGTACTGGTTGCCCGCCCTGTCGTCGGAGATGAATTTCGAGACGTCCACCAGCGGGTTGATGACCGACTGGCAGTTAAAGTCGATGGATACGTCGAAGTTCTTCTTCTTGCGCAGCGTGGCGTAGAAAGGCCCGGAGGGCTGCACCCACTGCTTGACCTTGAGTCCGATTTTCCGCCACTGGTCGATGACCCAGGTGCCCACGACCTTGTATGGCTGGTCCACGCCCCGGTTGTGCAGGGTGAACTCGAAGCCGCTCGGATAACCGGCTTCTTTGAGGAGCCTCTTGGCTTCGGCGCGGGATTTGTTGATGTCCGGCCAGTAGCCCGCGATCTTCGTCAACTCCTCTTTCGTGGCCGCGAGGGGGTGTTTCGGGAAAACGACGCCGCCCACGGTCTTCACGATGGCGATGCGCGAGAGGTACTTGGATCCGCCCCAGCGGTCGATCGCCAGCGTCAGCGCCCGGCGCACGCGCGCGTCGTCGAAGGGCTTGCGCTTGTGGTTGGGCGTCACCATGAGGTTGCAGTTCCAGTCGCTCTCCTGGACGGTAAGCTTGTCGCCCAGCGCCTTCTTCAAGTCGTCGCGCGCCTTGGGCGGGAATCCGCGGAATTCGATGGCCGCGCGGTCGCCGCGAATGGCCTGGAGACGAATCGCCATTTTCGGTGCGGATATCGCCCGGTAGCCGTCGAGATATGGTTTGCCCTTGTGGTGGTATTTCTCATACCGCTTGCCCTCGACGAAAGCGCCCGGCTGGTGCTGCACGAAGCGGAATGCGCCCGTGCCGTTCACGTTTTTCTGGTGCCACTTGTAGCCATGCTTGTCGAGGTCGGCCTTCGAGTAGATGAAGTTGTAGGGTAGCGCAAGCGCAGGCACAAAGGCGCCCGTGGGGTATTTCAGCTTGAACACCAGCGTTTTTGGGTCCGGTGCGGAGACGGATTTCACCATGCTGAAAAACGCCTTGCGGTTGCTCTCGATGCCCTTCGGCGGGCTGATAATCTTGTCATACGTCGCCTTCACGTCCGCCGAGGTGAGTTTCTGGCCGTTATGGAACGTGATGTCGCTGCGGATTTTGAAGGCGTACTTCGTGTGCCCTTCGGTCGGCTTCGGAATCCCGCCCTCACACACGTCGCAGACGAAATCGGTCGGCGATGCCGGGTTGTCGGGATTCACGCGAATCAAAAGGCTGTAGAAGGGACGAAGCGGATGAATCATCCCGAAGGTGGATTCGATGTGACCGTCGTAGGAGGGAATCTTGCTGCCGACGACGAACTTGAGAACGCCGCCCTTCTTGGGCGCCGCCTCGACGGGAGCAAAACTCCACAGCCCCAGGGCGAGCACCGCCGCCGCGATCAGTAGGGTTTTCATTCGAGTGTTTCTCATAAGGAATCTCCTTTCATGTTCCCAGGGTAAAATCGATACATCACAAGTCAGGTGAGTCACGAACAAAACAACAAATGCGGAAAAATTAAACTTCCGAACAGGCCACCCAATGGCCTGGTTTCAACTCCCGCAACTCGGGAACTTCTTGCGAACAACTCTCCACGGCGATGGGACACCGGGGATGGAACACACAGCCCGGCGGCGGATTTATCGGGCTGGGCACTTCTCCCGCGACGAAACTGACATCGCGTCCCTGCTCTACCTCCGGGTCCGGCACGGGAACCGCCGAAAGCAGCGCCCTCGTATAAGGGTGCATGGGATTCTCGTACAACTCGTCGCAATCCGCCAACTCCACGATCCGGCCCAGATACATGACCGCCACGCGGTGGCAAAGGTGGCGCACCACGCTCAGATCGTGCGCGATAAACAGATAGGTGAGATTATATTCCTCTCTCAAATCTTCGAGCAAATTGATGATTTGCGCCTGGATGGACACGTCGAGCGCCGAGACGGGTTCATCGCAGATGATGAACTCAGGTCTCAGGCTCAAGGCCCGGGCGATTCCCACGCGCTGGCGCTGCCCGCCGCTCATCTCGTGGGGATATCTGTCCGCCATCTTGGGGTTGAGTCCACAGACGCTGAGAAGTTCGTTGATTCTCTGCTTTCTCTTGCGGGCATCTGGTTCGATGCCGTGGACGTACATAGGCTCGTCTATCATCTCTCCGATCTTCATGCGCGGATTCAGCGAACTGTAGGGGTCCTGGAAGATGACCTGGATTTTCTGCCTGTATTCGCGAAGCGCCACCTGATCGAGTTTCGTCAGATCCGCACCCTCGAAAAAGATCTCTCCTTCCGTGGGGCGTTCGAGCTGGAGGATGCACCTGCCCGTCGTCGTCTTGCCGCAGCCGCTCTCTCCCACGAGGCCGAGCGTCTCGCCGCGCCTGATGTGGAAATCTACCCCATCCACCGCCTTCACGAGCCCGACCAGTTTGTTGAAAATGATGCCCTCGGTGATCGGGAAGTGCATCTTGAGGCCCTTGACGTCCACGAGCACGTCGCCAAGCTCACTGTTTCGGGAGTATTGAGCGTCACTTTCGAGGGCGGACGCATCAGGAATCATTCGCTCATCCTTTCACCATTTCCAGGTTTTCTTTTTCCCAGCAAGCGGAGAGATGGCCATTTCCGACAGTTTCCAGCGGCGGTATCTCGCTCGCGCACTTATCCACGGCGAACTTGCACCGGGGCAGAAAAGAACAACCCGCGCCCAGGCGTGTGAGGTCGGGCGGTTGTCCGTCGATGGGGTCGAGGCGCTTTTGTCTCGGCTGGTCGAGCCTCGGCACGGAACTCAGCAGCCCCAGGGTGTATGGATGCCTGGGTTCGCGGTAGATGTCCGCCGCTAGGCCGCGCTCGATTATCTTTCCGGCGTACATGACGTTCACGCGGTCCGCATACCGGGCCACAACGCCGAGGTTGTGTGTGATGATGATGAGCGCAACACCCATGCGCTTGGTGAGGTTTTTCATCAACTCCAGTATCTGGGCCTGGATGGTGACGTCGAGCGCCGTCGTCGGCTCATCGGCGATGATGAGCTTCGGCTCGCAGCAAAGCGCCATCGCGATCATCACCCTTTGCCGCATCCCGCCGCTCAGGTGGTGGGGGTATTGCCGGATTCGCCGCTCGGGCTCGGAGATGCCCACGAGGCGGAGATATTCGACCGCTTTTTTCTCCGCGTCGGCCCTGTCCATGCCGAGGTGGTGCTCCATCGTCTCGGTGAGCTGCAACCCGATGGTCAAGACGGGGTTCAGGGACGTCATGGGCTCCTGGAAGATCATGCCGATCTGGCGGCCGCGGATGTTACGGATCTGGAGATCGTCGAGCTTGATCAGATCGTCACCCAGGAAGCGTATCGCTCCCCCGACGATGCGGCCGGGCGGATTCGGGATGAGACCGAGAACAGAGAGCGCGCTGACGGACTTTCCGCAGCCCGACTCGCCGACAATCGCTACCGTTTCGCCTTTTTGAACGTCATATGAGATGCCGTTGACCGCCTTGACGACACCGGCGGTGGTAAAGAAATGCGTTCTCAAGTCTTCGATTTCAAGAAGCGCACTCATCTATCCTCAACCTTACGCAACCAGGAAGAAACAAAATCAAAAAATGTTATTGGCTCTTTGCGAATCCAAGGTATGGAAAACACTAATCGTTGTATACCGCAAAGTCAATCGGCAATTTTCGGCGCATGAGGTGCGCCTTTTTCATGGCCTCAATTAGAGGAAAAGCGCAGTTTTACGCAGAGTTTCAGGTGATGATGAGCGCATCCGCCACCAAGCATCCTCCGCTCTTCTCACGCAAAAAAACGGGGTTCAAATCCATCTCTTCAATCTGCTCGCGGTGGGCGTATACAACTTCTCCCAGTCGCCGTATGGCCTCGGCAAGCGCTTCAGTGTCGAGCGGCCCACGTCCTCGGTGGCTTTCGAAAATCTTTTTGCACTTGAGCTCATCCATCATCTCGTAGGCGTCATCGAGCGTAAGCGGCGCTACGCGTGCGCTCACGTCATCGAACAATTCGATATTCACCCCGCCCAGGCCAACCGTCACCACCGGGCCGAACTGAGGGTCTCGCTTCATCCCGAGCATGAATTCGACGCCATTTCCAACATGCTCCTGAAGCAGATAGCCTTCCAGTTCACACACCTCCCACAGGCTCGTGATTTCAGCTAGACCGCGTTCAAGATCCGCCTCATCGCCGATGTCCGTTTTCACCAGTCCCCATTCCGTCTTGTGGTGAATTTTCGAGGACACGCCCTTCAAAACGAACGGAAATCGCAAATTACGCGCCGCGCTTCGCGCCTCTTCTTCCGAGCGGCATAATCGATACGCCACCACGGGCAAGCCGAATTCACGAACGATAGCCAGAGATTGCGCTTCGTTCAGGTTTCCTGCGGCCGACATCTGTTCCCCAAGCGTGGGGGACGGCGCTTGATTTGCGGGTCTCGATGCGCTTTTTTTCTCTCTATTCAATACTTTTGTATACCGGACCAGGGCCGCCGCCGATCGGGCGCAGCCCGAGATGGACTGAAAAGAGGCGATCCCCTCACTTGCCAGGAGCCTGTGCGCATCCTCGGCATGGGGATTGAAATAAGCCAGCATGGGAACTTCAGGGCTCGTTCGCTTCAGCCGAACGATGGGCTCTACTCCCATCTCGGGCTTGAACTGCGCACTTGAGCCCACAATGGGTATCACTACGTCGAAACAGCCGTTCTTGAGAAAAGATTCCAGAAAATCAGAATACAGGTGAATATCGGCGATGGTGGTGTCGAGCGGATTCTCTATCCGCCCGAAGTCGGGGTGTTTTTTCTCCATCCGGGTTCTGGAGGCGTCATCCACATCGGCGACTTCCAAGCCCAAGGCGCCGCACTTATCGGCCATCAAGGCGCCCGCCCCGCCCGTAGTCGTAACGACGCCCACTCTTTCTCCTTCCGGGAGCGCAGAGACGCAGAACATGTGGGCGACCTCGAAAAGCGCTTCCAGGTCGTCCACCCGCGTAACGCCCCATTTTCGGAACAGCGCCTCGTACACCCTGTCTTCACCCACCATGGCGCCCGTGTGGCTCAGGGCCGCGCTCTCTCCCTCGCGAGCTTCGCCCACTTTCAGGACAACCAGGGGTTTCCCCTGCTGCAGGGCCTTTTCGAGCGCTTTTTTGAACTTCTCCCCGTCGCGTACACCTTCGAGATAGACCGCGATAGCGCGGGTTTGGGGGTCGTCGATCAGATAGTCGAGATAATCTGAGAGTTCCAGGTCCATCTCGTTGCCGCAGGAGATGAGATGGCTGAACCCGATGCCGCGCTGCGTTGCCCGCGAGAGCAAAGCGCCGCCGATGCTTCCGCTCTGGCAGACCACCCCGATGCTCCCCGGCAGCATCTCCTCCACATCGAGCGCTATCAGGCCCGCCAGGTGAAAGTTGTGATGAAAGTTGTGGACGCCCGCGGTATTCGGCCCGCAGACGCGGACTCCTCCATCCCGGGCGATGCGCTGAATATCAGCCTCAAGATGCGCGCCTGCCTCATCCGCCTCGGAAAACCCACCGGTGTAGATGATGGCCGCACCCACCGCCGCCTCGGCGCATTCGGCCAAAACGCCCGCCACTCGCTCTCGTCCCACGGTGATGAAAGCGACGTCCGGCGTCTCGGGAAGCGCATCGAGCCGGGGCCGGCAGCGCAGACCAGCCACTTCTTCGTATTTGGGGTTTACGGGATAGACCCTGCCCCCATAGCCGTGGCGCAGTAGATTCTTCACCACGCGGCCATTGAATTGCTCCAGATTCGCCGACGCTCCTACGATGGCGACAGATTCAGGCGAGAGCAAACGCGCAAGGCTTTCCGTGGTGCTGCGCTCCATGATCAGGAGGATTCCCTGGAATTCATAGCGAGTGAAAATTACGCTCTTGGCGGGCGCTGGCTGAAGGGCCGCTCGTAGATAAGGGAGGCCAGACGGTTTCTCAGCATTTCGGTGGAACCACCCGCAATGGACCATCCGCGAATCTTGCGGTAGAGGAACTCGAGCGGCATCTCGGTGGAAAAGCCATACCCGCCGTGAAGCTGAATCGCGTCGTCCGCCACCTGGCGCGCCATCTCGTTGCAGTAAATCTTCGCGCTCGTCGTCTCCACTGCCGAGGGCAGGCCCGCACGCGCGTTCGATAGCGCTCGGTAGAGGAGCAGGCGCGCCGCTTCGAGCTTCACCCGCATATCCGCCACCATCCACTGCACTCCCTGGAACTCGCACAAGGGGCGATCGAACTGGCGCCTCTCGCTGGTGTGGGCGACCGTCATGTCGTAAGCCGCTTGCGCCAGAGCCAGACAGCGCGTGGCATTCCCTAACCGTTCCACGTTGAACACGGGCATGAGCACCCGAAAACCTTCCTTATCCACCAGCACGTTCTCCCTGGGGATACGGGCGTTCTCGAAATGAAGCGCGCAGTGCGCCTCCCCGCTCATGTAGTGCTCGGTCTTTCCCTTGGTGAAGCCTGGTGTTCCAGTTTCCACCACGACGGCCCCGCAATCGCGCGTCTTGGGGCCGAAGCGGACGTAGACGACGAACAAATCCGCGTGCGGCGCGTTGGAGCTGAAGCACTTTTGGCCATTCACGAGGACGCTCTCGCCGTCATATTCCGCCGTGGTCTGTAAATCCGTGGCCGCCGATCCGGCGTCGGGCTCCGTCATGCTGATGGAGATGATTTTCTCCCCCCGGCATATCGGGGGCAGAAAACGCTCCTTCTGCTTGGCGGAACCCAGTTCGTCTATCACGCGGATGGGGCCCATGTTCCCCATCTGCACCACGTCGCCGCTGTGGGGACATACCTGCGAGACCGCCTCCATCACCAGGCAGGCCTCGAAAATCGATTGTCCTCCTCCGTGGGGTTCGGCCACCGTCATCCCCATCATGCCGTGCTCGGCCAGCACCTTCATGGAGCGCCGGGGGTACTCGCCCGTTCGCGCATAGGAGAAGGAATCCCCTGCGAATTCCCTTACAGCCAGCTCCCGCGCCGTCTGCTGGAGCAAGCGATCCGATTCTTCGAGTTGAAAGTCCACAAAATTTCCTTTTCAATGCATTCAAGCGATGCCGCCGGTAACTTCCAAAAGCGCATCGCACCCCAAGTTTTACAACACCTTCGTTTTCGAGGCGAGGCCACAAGTATACCTTTGAAGCCATGCCGCACCGCGAAGGCAACAACCCCGACGACACCGTTTTGCTCACCCTTCGAATTGCTCTACAATTCCTGAACCTGTTAGCTCCACTGGAGTCTGCGATGACCGCGACAACTGACGCCCAGTTCCGCGTCGGCCTTCTCGTTCCCTCCTCGAACGCCACGATGGAGCGGGATTTCCACAAGAACCTGCCTGAGGATGTCTACGTGGCCACCTCACGCATGTTCCTGGACGAGACGACCAAACAGGCCGAAATCCGCATGCTCGAAGAATCCTTGCCCGAGGCGAACCGGATGCTCAAGACGGTGGAGCCGCAATTTTGCGTCTTCGGCTGCACGTCGGGCGGCGCACTCTTCGGACAGGCGCATGATCAACAGATAAAAGCGCAAATCGAGGAAGAAACCGGCGCAGAGACGGCCACCATTCTCTCGGCGCTCGCGCGCGAATTCGCCGACATGAACGCGAAGAAACTCGTGGTGCTCACGCCCTACGTCGATGAGCTCAACGGGCCCATACGCGCCTCGCTCGAAGAAGACGGCATGGAGGTGCTCTCGATAGACGGCATGGGGATAACGGACAACATCGAGATCGGCAACACGCGGGCGGACAAGATTCTTAAATTCGCGGACGAGAGGATTTCCTCACAAAACCTGATAAAAGCGGATTGTCTTTTCATCTCCTGCACGAACCTGCCCGCCGTCGACGCCCTGCCCGAGATTCAGGCCCGCTACCCCGACCTCCCTGTGATGACGAGCAACCTGGCCGCACTTCTGGCGGTGCGCAGAAAGTTGAACAGAGAATAGCTCCCACCCGGATGCGCTTCTGTCTTTCTCTCACGAGATAATCGGTGTAGGATGCGCATTCGCTGCATCGACATGACAGTATCCGTCAGGACCGCCTCGGGGCGTGTCTTCATGAGCAGGATGCGTATGAATCTCACCAAAATGGAGTGAACCCACCTTGGAAGCGCGCGTACTTTCTCCTTGCGGCGTCATCGGCTCGGGTTTCCCCGAAAGCTCATTCGAGCGCGGGCTGTCCATGAAACCCCACGTCATCGCCTGCGACGGGGGCTCGACGGACAACGGGCCGGCCTTTCTCGGCGCGGGAATGCCGAACTTCTCCCGCTCGGCGACAAAACGCGACTTGAAGCTCATGCTCCAGGGGCGTGAGAGCCTGGGCGTTCCCGTCATCGTGGGTTCATGCGGCACGGGGGGCGGCGATGCGGGCCTGGAGTGGATGCGTGACATTTGCCTCGAAATCGCCCGCGAAGAAGAACTGAGCTTCAAACTCGCCCTGGTTCGCGGCGAACAGGATAAGGCGTATCTCAAGAAAAGATACAAAGAGGGCCGCATCCTGGCGCTCGACCCGGCTCCCCCGATCGATGAGGAAATTATCGAAAACAGCACGCACATCGTGGGTATGATGGGGGATGAACCCATCGCCCGGGCACTCGATGAAGGGGCGGACGTGGTGCTGACCGGCAGGGCATCGGACACCTCGGTTTTCGCCTGCCATCCCGTACGGATGGGCGCGGACCGGGGCCTCTCCTGGCATGCGGCCAAAATACTCGAATGCGGAGCGGCCTGCGCCGTGCACCGGGCGCGGCCGGACGGCTGTTTCGCCTGGATTCGCGACGATCATTTCGTGGTCGAGCCGCTCAACCCGCAGATGTACTGCACACCGCAGAGCGTGGCCTCGCACACCCTGTATGAAAACACCGATCCTTTTTTCATCACCGAGCCTGCGGGCGTCCTCGATACGAGCCGATCGGCCTATTCGGCGGAGAGTGAGCGCGCCGTTCGCGTGGCGGGTTCCGAGTTCCATACGGCGGAGCGTTATTCCATCAAGCTCGAGGGGGCTGAACTCGTCGGCTATCAGTCGGTGATCATCGGCGGGGTGCGCGACCCCATGATCCTCAAGCAACTCGACCCCTGGCTCGACGGCATCCGGGAGGGCTTCGAGGCGCGCGTTCAGGAAATCTTCCCCGACCGCGAAACGCCGCCCGCCTATCAACTCCACATCCGCGTGTTCGGGCGCGACGCTGTGATGGGGACGCTCGAACCCGAGGCGGGCCGGATTCCGCACGAGGTGGGCGTTCTCTTCGAGGTGACTGCGGAGGATCAGGTGTCCGCCAACACGATGGCGTCCACGCTGGCCCATTTCGCGCTCCACTACCCCATCCCCGAGTGGGGCGGCCTCATTTCGACGCTCGCGTTTCCCTTCACGCCGGCGGAACTCGAAAAAGGCCCTGTATACCGCTTCAACCTGAACCACGTCGTCTATCCGGATGACCCATACGAGATGTTCCCGAGCGAGATGATGGAGGTGGCGAACTGATGGCCACGCTCGGCGAACTCGCAAAACTGATTCGCTCGAAAAACGCTGGGCCCTTCAACCTCACGTTCGACGTAATGTTCGACGAGGAGGAAACCTACCGGCGAGTAGTGGAATCGAACGTCCTCACCAAGGAGGTGTTCTGCCGCCTGTACAATCTGGCGGAGGATAAGGTGCTGCTCGTCCACCACGACGACGCGCGCGCGATCAAGATATCCATCCCCCGCCCCGTGTTCTCCTGCGACCTCGAAGACGCCGACTGCTACGGCGGCCAGCAGTTCGGTCCCCTCGTCGGCATCGAAGTCCCGGACCCGTAAGAAAAAACTGGAGAAGATAAATGGCGATTCAGACGAACGCAGACGAGATACGAGCTCTTTTCCCGGAACTCAATCAAATCCAGGACCCCGAACTGCGTGACGGTGTGGTCGACATCTGGCTCGATCTGGCACGGGAGACAGCCTGGGAGCGCTTCGAGGACATTCCCAAGAACCTGAAAGACGAAAAACACATGACGCTCATCGGCCACGTTCAGGGCGTTACAAGCATCGCAGTCGCCATGGCAGATCTCGTCAAAAAACTCCACGGGGTCGAAATCGATCGCGATCTGCTCATCGCCTCCTGCGTCCTCCACGACATCTCGAAACCGCTCGAATCCGAGTCCAACCCCGGCGGGCCTCCCACGGGCAGCAGCTTGCCGCCCGCGAAAATCACCGAGTTCGGCGCGAAAATCCAGCACGGTGTCTACGTGGCGCACAAAATCTGGGAGAAAGGACTTCCCAAGGCTCTGGAACTCGCCCACCTCGTCATCACCCACACGCGCGCGAGCAATACACGCTCCAAGAGCTATGAGGCCGCGCTTCTCTTCTACGCCGACTGGGTGGATTCGGACGCAGGCATCGTCCTGGGCGGGGGAACGCCCCTCGCCTCGAAATGGGTGGAGGAATAGGGGTGGTCGCGCCCGCGCGGCGCGTATTCTTCTTCATTTTCCCCACGCTATCGCGAAAGCACCTATAACGGACAAGACGCCGCCTATCACGATGCGCAGCGTAACACTCTCCTGTTTTTTCAGGAAAAACCAGGAGAAGACGATGACCCACAAGACGGAGAGGCGGTTGATGGGTATTACCTGCACCACTTCCCCCTCCCTGAACGCCGTCCAGAAGCAGAGGGCGGCTATTATATTCGCGACGACTCCGCAGGCTATAGTCACCATTCCTCTGAGGCTCCAGCCCTTCATCCCTCCTTCTTCCTTCGTGAACGGCATGGCGAGAAGGAGCAGGACCGATGCAGTGGTGGTGGAAATCGCAATCCCCAAAGATTCAGAAGGTATGAGGAGGAGGGCGTATTTTCTGAAAACAAACGTAAGGGAAAACAGGAAAGAGGCAATTACGGGAACGAGAAAGTAAAGGAGTGAAACATCCTTCTCACTCGATTCCCTATTGGAGGACACTCTCTTATAGACGAGAAGAATGGCCCCGATCATGATCGCCAGCGTACCGACGGCTACGCCCGCCGAGAACCGCTCACCCAGTATGAACACCCCCATGAGCGCCGACCACACGAGGACCGACTGCACCATAATCTGCGTCCGCGCCAGGCCGATCAGGCGCATCGATCCGAAAATCATGTACCGCCCGACCGAACTCCCGAACAGGCCGATGAGCATGTACCACATGACGCCCTTCAAGTGCCATGTAACGCTCTCGTCCCATACCAGGTAAAGCACGGTCGCCATCATCGCGGAGAGGACGTTCATCGCGATGGCCGCAATCCCCGGTCCGATATGGATCAGCGCTTTTCGATAGAAAACCTGGGAGATGGCGACGAAAAACGCCGCGATGAACGAAAGGAGGTTCGGGTCTAAGGATTTGAGCAAAATCACCCCACAAAAGGAAGGTGCGAGCAGCGCTACGCGATTCGGCAGCCGGGGGCGAGTATCAATTCCACACTCTCCCTCGCGCGGCTCCCGAAAACCAGAGAATTACCCGGGATTTGCGTCCGACTGATCCTGGTGCAGGCGCACGAAAACGCATCCGGCGTAAAAAGCCTAGTGATTTGGGAACGTCACCCGGACGGCTGTGCGCTCAATAATTCTCAACAACGCCTAGTCGAAGGGATAGCCCAGCCCGGCGAGCGCTTCGGTGATCTCGGGCAGGATGGTCGGGTCATCGATGGTGGCCGGCATCTTGTATTCTTCGCCATCTGCGATGTTCGACATCGTTCCCCTCAGGATCTTGCCCGAGCGCGTTTTGGGCAGGCGCTTCACCACCGTCGCCTGGCGGAAGGAGGCGACCGCGCCGATCTGCTGGCGAACGAGCTGCACTACCTCGCTGACGACATCTTCGTCTAGTTTATCGACGCCCGCCTTGAGCACCAGGAAACCGAGCGGTAACTGGCCCTTGAGTTGATCCTTCACGCCGATGACCGCGCACTCTGCCACGTCGGGATGGGCCGATAAAACCTCTTCCATACCGCCCGTGGAGAGCCTGTGGCCCGCCACGTTGATGATGTCATCCGTCCTCGACATCACGTAGACGTAGTCCTCCTCGTCCATGTATCCGGCATCGCCCGTCTTGTAGAAGCCCGGGTATTCGCTCAGATAGGAGTCGACGTAGCGGTCGTCCGCGTTCCACAGCGTCGGCAGGCAACCGGGCGGAAGGGGCAACTTGACACACAGAGCGCCCATCTCACCCGCGCCCAGTTCACGGCACTCGCTGTCTAAGACCTTGAAGTCAAAACCGGGCACCGGCCTCGAGGGAGATCCGTACTTGACGGGCATGTGCTCGATGCCCATGGGATTCGCCAGCATCGGCCAGCCTGTCTCCGTCTGCCAGTAATGGTCGATGACCGGCACCTGGAGATGCTCCTCCGCCCACTGGATGGTATCCGGGTCGGAGCGCTCCCCGGCCAGGAATAGAATGCGGAAACGGCTGAGGTCATAATTCTTCATGAGTTCGGCGTCTGGATCGTCTCGCTTGATGGCGCGGAACGCCGTCGGCGCGGTGAAGAATACCTCTACTCCGTGCTCGGAGATAATGCGCCAGAAAACGCCTGCGTCGGGTGTACCCACGGGCTTGCCCTCGAAGAGGATGGTGGTGCAGCCGTGAACCAGCGGCGCGTATACGATATAGGAGTGCCCCACCACCCAGCCGACGTCGGACGCGGCCCAGAACACCTGTCCCGGCGACACGTCGTACACGTTTTTCATCGACCACTGGAGCGCCACCATGTGACCGCCGTTATCCCGCACCACACCCTTGGGCTCGCCCGTCGTGCCCGAGGTATAGAGGATATACAGGGGGTCCGTGGCGGCGACGGGCACGCAGTCCGCAGGTTCTACACCTTCGAGCGAATCGCTCCATTCGACGTCGCGGCCTTCGATGAGTTCCGCCTCGACCTGGGGGCGCTGCAGGATGATGCACTTTTCCGGTTTCACGCTGGATAGGTTTATCGCCTCATCGAGCAGGGGCTTGTAGGCGATAACGCCAGATGGTTCGACGCCGCACGAGGCTGAGATCATAAGTTTTGGCTTCGCGTCTTCGATGCGCGTGGCCAGTTCGTTCGGGGCGAAACCACCGAAAACGACCGAGTGCACCGCGCCGATTCGCGCGCAGGCCAGCATGGCGATAGCGGCTTCGGGCACCATCGGCATGTAGATGATGACTCGATCGCCTTTCTCCACCCCCTGGGCCTTGAGAGCGCCCGCGAAATGCGCCACCTTGTGCTGCAATTCCCTGTAGGTAATCTTCTGGGTGGATTCGCCCGTGATCGGGGTGTCGTATATCAGCGCAAGTTGATCCCCTCGACCCGCCTCTACGTGCCTGTCGACCGCGTTATAACAGGTGTTGACCTCGCCTCCCGTGAACCAGCGGTAAAAGGGCGGGTTCGAGTCGTCAAGCACCTTGTCCCACTTCTTGTACCAGTGGATATCCTCCGCCACCTCCGCCCAGAACGCCTGCGCATCCGAGAGGGAACGACCGTAAACTTCTGCATAACCCATGATTGTTCCTCCAAGCCGAAAATCTGTATTATTCAGCGGTATCAGCGTATTTTTCTGAGGTCATAAAAGTTTAGTGTATCAAATTCCTATTCTCTTTGCTCGGCCAGGATGCTAGGCTCGGTTCCCTCCATCATAAGCAGAGGATTCGCCATGGGTATGACCCTGACGGAGAAAATCATGGCCATGGCCTCGGGCCGGGACGATTTGCGCGCAGGGGAGATCGTCTACCCGGAGGCCGATCTGGCGACGATCCACGACCTCTACGTCGTGGAAGCCGACCGCCAACTTACCGAACTCGGCGTGGAACGCCCCTGGGACCCCGATCGCGTGTTCGTATGCTTTGATCACGACACGGTCCCGCAAACCGTCGCCGTCGCGAATCGCGCCAAACAGATAAGAGAGATCGTCAAACGCTGGGGCGTGAAGTATTTCTTCGGTCCAGGCCGCGGGCAGGGTCATGTTTTTCCGATGGAAATCGGCATCGTAAAGCCCGGTGAATGCGTTTTGGCGTATGACATACATGTTACAAACTACGGGGCCATAGGCTGCCTCGGCCTCGCGCTCGTCTTCGAGTTCCCCGCCGTGCTCGCCACCGGCAGCCATTGGCTCAAGGCGCCCGAGACGATTCGAATCGACCTGAGCGGAAAACTCCCGCCGGGTGTGGGAATCCGCGACGCCGCCGCCCACATCATTCACGAAATCGGCCCCGATGCCGCAGATTACCGCGTATTCGAGTACACCGGGGAGGCTCTAGCCCTTCTGGGGGTCGACGCGCGGGTCAAGCTCTGCAACCTGCCGATAGAGATCGGGGCGAAAAGCGCCATCGTGCCAGCCGATGAGGTCGTCGCGGGGTGGATGCGCGAGAGAAACATCGACGGCTTTCAAGCAATACGAAGCGACCCGAACGCCGCATTCGCCGAAACGTACGAGTTCAACCTCTCCGAGATGGAGCCCACCGTCGCAATTCCGCCAAGACCCGAGAACGTGGTGCCGCTTGGTGAGGCCATCGGCGTACCGATTCATGCGGCGTATCTGGGGTCATGCGCGGCGGATCAGTATGAGGACATGGCCGAGGCCGCCGGGATTCTGCGCGGCAAGAAAATCGCCCCGGGCGTGAGGATGATTGTGACGCCCGGCAGCCAGGAGGTTCTCACCCGCTGCGTCGAGGATGGCCTTATGGACATCTTCTGCGAGGCGGGCGCCATGGTGGGCCCGCCCGGGTGCGGCCCCTGCGCCATCGGCAGGGGAGGCCCCCTGGCGGATGGGGAAACGTGCATCGCTACGGTGACGCGCAACGACGTGGGGAGGATGGGGAGCCGGGAGGCCCGAATCTACCTCGCCGGCGCGTCCACGGTGGCGGCCTCCGCCGTGAGGGGCGAGATAGCGGACCCCAGGGATTTTCTCGCATGAGGAGCGCATCTTGAACTGGACGATGCAGGGGCGCTGCTGGAAATTCGGCGACAACCTCTCCCTCGATGACGACATCCTCGAATTCGCCAAAGTGTTCGTTGAGGGCGTGCGCGTCTCGGACCCGGAATACCTGAAAAAACATGTATTTACGAACCTTATCCCGGATTTTCCCGAACGCGCGAAGCCGGGCGACATCGTGGTGGCGGGCAAGCGGTTCGGCCAGGGGAACCCGCACATATACGGCCTTCTGGGCATGGCGGGCTTAGGTGTCGGCCTCATCGCGGAGAGCGTCCCCCATTTCACCTACCGGATGATCGTGGCGGCGGGATTGCCTACGCTCCCTTTTTTCAATGACATAGGCTCATTTATTGAGGACGGGGATGAACTGCGCGTCAACTTCGGAACCGGAGAGGTCGAGAATCTGACCCGGGGCGTGCGCTGCGCTTCCGAGCCGCTGCCGGATGCCCTGCGTGAGATCGTCGAACTCGGCGGCTTTCTTCCCGCCCTTGAGAAACGATTAATGGACATGAATACAAAAAGTTAATAACGACAACCTGATTATTTACTTCCGTTTACCGGGACGCATTTGCCCGCAATTGCGATGCTTGTGAGATATGCGGGATCCGCTATGGTGCGTCCCGCGCGTGAAGTCGATTCCGCCGAAATTCCTCTCAGCAATTTATCGAAAAACCCCGTGAATTTATTTGATTTTATCGATATTTACGGAAATTCCTTAATTTTGAACGCGCCGGGCCGCACCACCATCATACAGGGATTCTCCCCCCATCCCTCGACCGCTATTGCGGGGAATTGCGGGTCAAACCCGACCGAAGAGGGTTGTTGAAAATCCCCTTCTCTATCGAAATTATCCACCGCCGTCATTCCGGCGCATGCCGGAATCCAGAACCGAGCAGAATGACAATACGCCGGCTTTTTATTTCCCCATCATCGGTGGGAACCAATCAGAAAAAAGAACAAAGGCAAAACACATGGATCCCGGCATACGCCGGGATGACGAACAAAACCAAATTCGTCATTGCCCCATGAAGGGAGCGTCACTTACCGTAGTGACGGGTCACCCTACAATAAATGCAAAGCCTCACGCATTGGCCTTTTTCAACAGCCCCGCATCAGTCGCGTTCGATCTACAACTCGATCACGTCCATCGCTTCGGGAGTCAGAACCCGCGGGCCGCTCTCCTCGACGATCACCTGCGGACCGAATACCATGAATATCCTGTCCTCGTGCGCGGCCTTGATTTCGACGGCCAGACACATCCCCGCCTCGACCTCGAAATCCGCCAGAAAGCCGTAGCGGTCCCCCGCCAGTTCGCGCCATTCGGGGTTCTCAGACAAACTCCCCTCGACGAACGGCTCGCGCCATGCGAATTTTCTCGGAATTTCGCCCGCGCAAATCGTCGTCATGGGCGGTTCGATGCCGTCGATCCCCACCCCGTGCACCTGGGGGATCTCGTGGTAGTACCCGGCTTTTAAGATCGCCTCGTTCGATGCGCGGTCCACCTCGCTCCACGGCGTACCCGGCTTCAAGGCTTCGAGCGCGGCGTGCAAGCTCTCGCGCACGGCTTCTCGAATCGGCTTGTATTCCTCATCCATCGGGCCCAGCGACATCGAGGTGTGCGGATGGCTCCAGTAGCCCCCGTAGCGCGCGTAATAGCCGATGCACATCATGTCGCCCGTGCGCAGAATCCTGTCCGTGGGCCTCCTGTTCACCGGATAGCCCTTCCCCGAACACATGATGAGCCAGCTGTCGCGTCCCGGCTCCGCACCCGCGCGCAGGCTCGCGCCGAACAGCGCCGCATACACCTCACTCTCCCGCACGCCCGGGCGGCAGCAGCCGAGCACGGCGTCTATCTCGATGTTCACCATCTCGGCGGCCTTTTCGAGCATCGCGACCTCCTCAGCGCTCTTTATCATGCGAAGGCGCGTGAGGATGTCCGAAGCGTCCGCGAACGCTGCGTCCGGCAGGAGCCTTTTCAGGTTCTGGTACGTCATGTAGGGAATCGCGCCCTCGGAACCGTACCCCCCGCCGATCAGGCCGACGACGCCGATTCGCCTGCTCTCATACCCCAGTTCCTTGATGGCGTCGGCCGCCACGATGCTCACCTTCCCCTCGTGCCCCCGGTAGCGCACCCCCTCGAAGCACGACTCGGTGTACCACTTGCCCCAGTTCTGCAGGAGCCAGAAGGTCACCGGCGCGCCCTTTCTCGGAAACACCATGCTCCGCTCCCCGTAATCGCCCCCGTCGAGCCAGCGGGTGTCGCCGTTGCCGTTCGAGCCGCGCCCGATGACGATGAGGCAATCGAGCCCGCGCTTATCCATGGCGGCGCGCACCGCGTTCCACCGCCTGTCGCGCTCATCAAGAGAAAACGCAGCCGCCGCATCGCCCGTGCGACCGTCTCTGGGGAAAAACCTGGGGTCTGTTACCATGAATATCTCCTGAAATTATTAAGGCGAATCTCCCCCGCGCGACCGGACGGGGCGCGCGGAACATTTCGCCTCAAGCGTCGTTTCCCCTCACTATAACGGATGAACTGACGCTGGAAAATGAGTGAAGTGGATTACACAAGAATGACGATCCTTTGTTGAGTGCAGGGGCGTCCTCAAAGGCGGGGTACGGTGTTGTACCTGTCGAACGCCCATTTGAGGGGATTGTTGCGGATGTATTCCCGGATGCGGTTCAGGTTTTCTTCGTTGCGGATAATGTGGTCGTAAAACGAGCGTTGCCACCCGAAAGCGTTCTTGCCCCGGTGTTTTCGCACGTTTCGGGTTACGGATGATTTGAACCCCTGAATGATTTTCGGCAAAACCATTTTCGAGCGGTCGATGTTTTGTCGCTTCGATTGTAGGGGACGCATATATGCGTCCCGCTCGGAGTTGTTATCGCCACCGATGATCAATACCCCATGTATATGGTTCGGCATCACGATGAATTCATCGATGTCCGTATTCGGAAAATGACCGGGAATTGCCAGCCAACATTCTTGCGCAATCATTCCGGTTGCATTCAACCGCATTTTCTCGTCCAAGACCTCGCCGAAGCAACGGGTGTGATTCCGCGTGCAGATTGTCACGAAATAGTATCCTTGTCGGGAATAATCACGTTCTTGAAGTCTGTTTTCCTTTCTGGATTTCATTTCTCAAGGATCATCCTTTCCCATCAACTCGTTCGGCGGCACAACCGTTTGCATCATCAAATAGCAACTTGTAACGGGACGCATATATGCGTCCCCTACACAAGAACCTCCACTTCCCGATCGTTGAGGAAATCCCTCCCCCCCAATTCTCCCCCGCGCGACTGGACGCCGACGCGCGGGATCATTTAGCCTTTAACGTCATTTACCCTCACTATAACGGATGAACCGGCGGCGGAAAATGAGTGACGTGGAATTCGCCTGTATCGACTGCGGGGAGAAGTACCCCCCGAGTGAACCCCGCTGGCGGTGCGATTGCGGCGGACCGCTGGAGGTGGCGCCGAACGCCGTCTTCTCGCGCGAGTCTCTCGCATCGCGCCCCGCCACCCTCTGGCGCTACCGGGAAGCGATTCCTGTCGAGAAGGATGAGAACATCGTCAGCATGAACGAGGGTATGACGCCGCTCGTTCCCCTCGTTTTCTCGGGCATGGAGATACATTGTAAGCTCGATTTCCTCTTCCCCACCGGCTCGTTCAAGGATCGCGGCGCCACCGTGCTCATGAGCAAGATGAAGGAGTGGGGCCTCGCGCAGGTGCTCATGGATTCTTCGGGCAACGCCGCCGCCGCCGTCGCAGCCTACGCGGCGCGCGCCGGAATCGAATGCGACATCTACGCGCCCGCCTCCACCTCCGCGGCCAAGTGCGCGCAAATCACCGCCTATGGCGCGAACCTCAAAAAAATCCCAGGCCCCCGGGCCGCATCCACCGCCGTCGCGATGGAAGCGGCGAAAGAGCGCTTCTACGCCTCTCATTTCTGGAACCCCTGGTTCAACCACGGCACCAAGACCTGGGCGTTCGAGGTATGGGAGCAGCTCGGCTTCCGTGCGCCGGACGCCGTGGTCGCCCCCGCCGGGCACGGCTCGGCCCTGCTCGGCGCTTACCTGGGGTTCAAGGAACTCTTACGCGCCGGTTATATCGACGAACTCCCTAAAATCTTCGCGGCCCAGGCGGCAAACTGCGCGCCGATGGTGCGGATGTGGGAGGAAAACCTGGATGCCGTGCCGGAAATCACTCCTGATGACACGCTCGCGGAAGGCATCTCCATCGCCGCGCCCGTCCGCTGGAAGCAGATGCGAGGCGCCGTCCGCGAGAGCGGGGGATGCTTCATCGCCGCCCGGGACGAAACCATCCCTCCCCTCCTCCGGGAGTTCGGCGCGAAAGGCATCCTGATGGAGCCGACGAGCGCCGTTGCGTTCGCGGCACTCGCTCTTTTGAAGGAGCAAGGGAAGGTCAAGCAGTCTGACATCGTGGTCGTTCCCGTGACGGGCCACGGCTTGAAGGCCGCCGACAAGCTCGAAAAGATCATGAGCGCCTGATGGATTTTCGACGCACCGAAAAAACCTGGGGGGCGTATTTCCGCCAGGGGGCGAAACATTGCACCCAGGCGCCCGGCATCGGGCTTTTCGCCGCCATGTCGGGCTTCGGCGCGCTCGCCAGGGACAGCGGCGTCTCGCTCCTGATCGCGCTGGGCATGACGGGCGGCATGTGGAGCACGCCGGGCCAGGTGGCCTTCGTGGAGCTTTTCGCCACAGGCGTCGGGGGTGTCGCGCTCATCGCCTCGGTCACCATCGCCAACGTGCGGATGTTCCCGCTCACCATCGCCACCATGCCCTTGCTGCGGAAACGGCCGGGCGTTGAGAACGTGCATTTCTGGATGGCCCACGTCAACTCGGTCACCTCCTTCGTCCAGGTCGTCGAGATGTGCCGCCACGTCCAGGAGAAGCACCTGCGCACGGCTTATTTCTTCGGCTTCACGACCGCCTGCATGTCCATGGGGCTTCTGGGCACCGCGTTCGGCTACACGATGGCCTCCAGGATGCCCGGCCTCATCGCGCGGACGCTCATGCTCATCACGCCGCTCTTCATGCTGCTGCTGGCCGCCCGGAGCAGCCAGCGCTCGGTTCTGACCTCGGTGGTGCTCGGCTGCGTTCTCGTGCCGCTGGGGTATACGGTCTCCACCGACTGGGGGCTCCTCACGGGCGGCGTCCTGGCCGGAACACTCGCCTTCGGGTTCGGGAGAATGAGGAAGAAGGATGCCTGACGCCGCGATTTTATTGGGAATCGCCATCGTCTGTACGTATTCCTGGCGGTGGATGGGGGTGCTCATCGCGGGCCGGATTGAGGACGACAGCCCCATCTTCGAGTGGGTGACCTGCGTGGCCTACGCCATCGCCACCGGCCTGATGATGAAGATCATCCTGCTGCCCGGCGGCGCGCTCGCGGAATCACACCTCATCGACCGCCTCGCGGGGCTGGCGGTCTGCGTGGGCGTCTTCTATGCTGCGGGAAAAAACCTGCTCGCGGGCCTCGGCGCGGGCGTGTGCGCATTCATGCTGTTTCCGGGCTTGCGGAGCCTTTTGTTCTAGTCGAACCCACACGAGAGGAGAATAGCTATGGAGGCCGCCGAAACCCCTTGGGCGCATGAGAAAAGCTGGCGCGAGGTGCGCGATTACCTGGATTCGGGAAACGATCTGGCGATTCTGCCCGTGGGAAGCGTGGAGCAGCACGGCCCGCACATGCCCATGGGCCACGACGCGCTCGCCGCCCACCACGTCGCACAGGACGCGGGGCAGCGGGCGGGCGTTCTGGTCTACCCCACCCTCTGGTACGGCTGGACCAACAACCACATGGCGCTTACGGGCACGGTAACGCTGAAACCCGAGACCTTGACCGCAGTCGTGACCGACATCATGAGCAGCCTCCTCTACCACGGCTTCAACCGGGTGATCCTGGTGAACGGGCACAGGCGGGCCAACCTGGCGCCGCTCGAGATCGCCGTCAACCAGATGCGGCAGAAGACAGGCGCTGCACTCGCCATCGTGGACGTCGGCATCATCGCCTTCGACAGGATTGCGGATATCAGGACCACGCCCCCCGGCGGACAGGGCCACGCATGCGAACTGGAAGCATCGCACGCTCTCCACATGTATCCCCACCTCGTGGATATGGAAAAAGCCACGCCGCAGAACTCGAACCCGAATCCCGAGTGGATGACGGGGCACCATATTTCGGATCCGGCGGTGGACGCGCCGCGCTTTTTCTACCCCAAGACGGTGAGCGAATACCGGGCCGAGATCGGCGATCAGGGGCAATCCGGCGACCCGACGCAGGCCACCCCGGAGAAAGGGCGCGCCTTCCACGAGGCCGTGGTGGAACGTCTCGTCGGCGTCATCGAATATATCAAGACGCGCGAGGTAAACGTCCACCACCGCACAGCGCCATTCGAGGATTGAGGGGAAGTTTACCCGTAGGCTTCTTCACCAATTTGGGCTGTTGAATAAGTCCTGATTGTGCGTTTCGGCGTATGGAGCCAACCCGGGAGAAAAGTCCGTAGGGGCGGGCCCCTGTGCCCGCCCTGCCTTCTGTGGTTGTCCCTTTCAGAACAGGACATTGGACAGGCACGGGGGCCTGTCCCTACAGTCCTCGCGGTATTATTCGTCATTCCGGTGTCGGAACCGACCGAGGGGGGAGAGTTCGACAGAATCCATTTGCGGGTGCGGGTGAATGAACGGCGGCATTTCATTCCCCGCCGATGTGCGGGAACCCTGACGAAAGGCAAAAGACGAAAAATGTATTCCGGCTTTCGCCGGAATGACGGCATGTGGACGGAGTCCGCGGACATGAGGAAGGGTTGCATAGGCGGCCCCATATGTCATACGTGTTGCATCATTGCATTTTCGGGGTGTAGGGGTCGCATAAATGCGACCCGCATGACGGACGGGGAAGGGCCGCATATATGCGTACATGGACGCCCCCTCAGAATGCAAGCGTTTTTTTGGAGTGGTTCGGCGCAAAGCGGTCCGGCTCAGTCGTACATTCGGCCTCTTGGTTGCGGCGCTTCATCCTGGCCGCGGGCCCGTATGGAGATGCGCGGGTCGGGTCCGAATCGGCCCGGCGAGCTCGATGGTTCGCTCGTCGCATATAACTG